>Ga0206125_10000052_pt1 | contig 147105 bp, 165 predicted proteins | sample Helgoland_Spring_4_FD_148598 | JGI IMG/M metagenome (GOLD analysis project Ga0206125, IMG submission 148598) | Pelagic subsurface seawater microbial communities from Kabeltonne, Helgoland, North Sea - Helgoland_Spring_Bloom_20160331_1 | ecosystem: Environmental > Aquatic > Marine > Epipelagic...
AACAGATTTTTCATCAAACGGAATTATCATAAGTGGTAGTGGTGAATTTAACTTCCAAAAAGATGGAAGTAATTATATAAAGAACACATCAGCTGGATTTGATTTAAAAGCACAAAACTTTGATTTAGATGCTGGAACTATCATTATGGATAGTAGTGGAACTGGTATAATTAAATTAGGTACAAGTGCTACAAGTATTACAGAAACTGCTAACACAGGTATCTTCATGGATGGTGGTGGTAAATTTAGAGTTGGAACCGCAACCAATAGTACAGATTATCTACACTTCGATGGAAGTAATATTGATATAAAAACTCAAGCATTCAAACTCGATACAGACCATCTTGATATAGATTCAGCAGCAGGTGGAAGTGGTAGTATTGCATTAGGTACAACACCACCAACAAGTGCACAATCTGGTAATGGATTCTTTGTAGATGGTTCTGGTAATATTCTAATTGGAAACTCTGCAGCATCACATATAAAATTTAACAAAACTACAGGTGTTCTTGATGTAACGGGTACGATTACCATTAATAACTTTGATTCAGATTTTGGTTCACAGATTAGTGGTTCATGGGAAGATGATGTAACTGCACTACAAGCTGGTTCATCATCAATGCAAACACAAGTTGTGTTATCATCAGGTGGAATGGCATTAAAGAATGCAGCAGGAAATACAACATTAGCTAATTATGGAGCAACAACCACAATAGGACAAACTTCATTGAATCATGTTTCTATTGGTTCCAATTCTATAAAATTAAAATCAGGTTCTGTAGATTTAATCTCGATGGTTGATGATGTATTGACAGTCGGTAATGATTCAAATAACAAAATTACAGTCCAACCTGGTTCAATGCAAATTGGTTCGGTTGCAAATGGTATCACAATGGATGCAAATGGTGATGCAACATTTAACGGAGCAATTACTGTCACTGGTGGTGATATCGCTGGATTGACAGGTTCATTAGATACTGATATAAATGCGTTACAAGCTGGTTCATCATCAATGCAAACACAAGTTGTATTGACTGGTGATGGAATGGATTTAAAGAATGCTGCTGGTAATGTGACAGTTGCAAGTTACGGAACCACATCAACAATTGGAATAGATGCAGATAACCAATCAAGAATTTTTATAGATAGTAATTCAGTAGATTTAATTGTAGATGATAGTGGAACAGATAGTGTTGAAGCATCTTTCGGAGCAACATCAACAATAGGAAATACTGCTGGACAACACATAAGTATTGATACTGATTCCTTTGATATTAAATCAGATGCAAGTACTACACTTGCAACCTTTGGTTCTACTGCAACAATTGGTTTAACCACTGCTGAAAATGTTTTAATAGATGGTAGTGGATTAAGTGTTAGAGATAATGGAACAACATTAGCAAACTTTGGTTCAACAGCAACAATCGGTGCAACTACCGCAGAAAACATATTAATAAATGGTAGTGGATTAAGTGTTAGAGATAATGGGGTAACATTAGCAAACTTTGGTTCATCTATGATAGTTGGACAGAGTGCAACAAATAAATCTGCACTTAGAGTTGATTCAAGTGGTAATATCACAATCGGTACAAGTAACACTACAAATATGACAATCACTGCAGCTGGTGCAGTTACAATGTCAGGAGAGATAACTGCAGGAGCAGGTTCAATTGGTGGGTGGAGTATTGGTGGTTCAACAATCACTGGTGGAAACACAACATTAAATGATAATGGAACAATCACATTAGGTGCAAGTGCAAACGCAAATGTTGACGGAACAAGTGCTGGTATCTATATGGATGCTGGTGGTGATTTCTTAGTATTCGGTGATGCTAAAAATCTTATAAGATTTGATGTTAGTGATGGTGATTTAGATATTAAATCAGAAAAATTAGAATTAGTTTCAACTAAGTTTACTGCATCCTCTGCAGACACATTTATAAAATTAGGTGATGAAATTATAACCACTGGTGGAGAATGGTCAGGTAGTGATGGAGCATTCATTAGTGGTAGTGGTGAGTTCTCATTTAGAAGTGGTTCACAATTTATACAAGCAGTACACGAGGGTAGTAATCGTGGACTACAGATGAACTTTGGAAACTTCTCTGTAGATACATCAGGTAATATGGCTGCATCTAATGCTTCATTTGCTGGAGATATATCCGCAACATCAGGTTTCTTCGGTTCCGCATCAAATGCTGGTTGGATTCTTGATGAAACTGCAATTCGTGATAGTGATTCACAAGTTGTTATTGATGGTGGACGAGGTGATGATAATTCATTCCCTGCAAAGATTGCATTAAATAGTGGTTCATTTTCTGCAGAAATTATACCTACATTTACACCTGCGAATGTTGTTTTAAAATCAGGTGGTTCTGCATATAACGCACCAGATAATCAAACTATAGATAATGATAGTGGTTTAAATGTTACAAGTCAGACTGTATCTTCTGGTCAATCAACAACAGATATTGATGCTTTTGTAAGTTCAATCGGACCAGATGTAAGTGGTTCAAACGGAATAGATGTAAATACATCCTCAAGTGGTACAGGCCCATTATTAACTGGTGCAGGTACTAAATACCAACATTCATTAACATTTTCATTTAGAATTAGAACTGAAGACCCAGGTCTGAGTTCACTTACAATCTCAAGTGGATATGTAAGTGGTACTGCAACATATACTTTAGAAGTCGGTTTATTTGATGTTACTAATGGTTCATATGTAGCAGGTACTAACACTACAATAAATGGTTCTTTCTTTACAGATTGGGATTATGAGTTTGATTTAGAGGGTACTGCACCAAATCAATATTTCCAAGCAGCTAGAACCCTTACAAGAACTGCAGAATCCACAACAACACAAGATAATCATGAATTCGAATGGAGAATAATTGATGCTTCAGCAACAAATAATAATCTTGTTTTAAATTATCAATATCAGTTAGGTGGAGCCTCCACCAAATCTGGTACAAAATCTCTTGATATTGAAGAATCAAGAATAAATATAACTAAGGTAAAACATCAACCAAGTAACAAAGTAGTTGAGTTATCACCTAAAGGTTTCCAAGCTGTTTTCTTGGGTGAAAGTGAATTAGAAAATGCTGCTAACAAATATTTTCGTGTTACACCAGATGAAGAAAAAACAATTGATATTCTTGGTGAAGCAGTAGTAACAGGTTCGTTAAAAGTTCGAGGTAGAAGTGCAACAGATGAAACTACACTTGGTTCAGATATTGCAACTACTGGTCATATTGAAACTGATGAATATGTCAAGTCAAGTACTGGTGGTTCTGGTGGATATAGATTTGAAAATTCTGCAGCAATAGAATATGATTCAAGTAGAATGCAATTCCATGTTGGTAGTGTATCTTCAGAAGATGCATATATAGATGCAAGTGGTAACTTTCATGCTAAGGCAGATATTGTTGGTTTCTCTGCGACAGTATCTGATATACAATTTAAAGAGAATGTTAATCCAATTCAAGATGCATTATTCAAAGTAAAACAATTAAAGGGTGTGGAGTTTGATTGGAAACAAGATTACAATAATAAAGGACATGATATAGGATTTATCGCACAAGAAGTTGAGGGTGTTAAAGGTTTAGAACCATTTGTAAGTGAACACAATAATATAGTTACAAACAAACCATCTAAAGTAGTTCACTATAATAAGGTTGTAGCATTATTGGTAGAAGCAGTTAAAGAACAACAATCTCAAATAGAGGAACTTAAATCCGAAGTAGAGGAGTTGAGAGATGGCTCTACCAGGTAGTGGTGAATTAAGATTATCTGAGATACTAAACGAACAAAATGAAAGTTCGGGTAGTGCAATTGCAGCAGATTCAAATGTATCTTTAGATTCTTTATCAGATTCTTTTGGAGCAAGTGCAGCAAGTGTATCAGTTACACGAGCAACATTAACGGGTGATGAAGATAAACTATCTCACTTTTATTCAGCAGCATTTCCAGGTCAATTTTCAAATATACTTTTATTTAGAGGTACGGGTAGAGGTGGTAGTGATATTATTAATGATAGTACTAACTCAGATACCTTTGTTGATGATAATGGTTTAGGTATAAAGGCAGAATCAAGTATAGCATCAGTAGCAAAGTTTACAATTGTTGATAGTAATGGTAATGCTTTAAGTGGTACAAACTCAAATATTGAGGGTACTGATAATGAATCAAGTAATCAGTTTGATAAAAATTTATCATCAGTAAGTATTGATAATACTCACGAGGGTTCTCTTATAAAAGTTAAAGTAGAGGATGATGGTAATGCATTCGATAGTAACTTTAGTGATACATTTACTTTTCGTAAAAAACTTTCAGGTGGTGCGTTAACACTCTCACCATCAATGCCATTATTTGTAGATGATTCAGATGATTCTGTAGCCTCAGTTTCAATTGGTGGGACAGTATCTACTGGTACGATAGCAAATACTGATGCTACGGGCACCACTAGCATAATTGCAGGTGATGGTGGAACAATGACTGCTACTGAAGATGTAGAAGATACTTTCACAATAGCAAATACACCAGGTAAGGTGAGAGTTACTGCAACACTACAAGGTAATCCAACTTCACAAGCTACAAGAAATCAACTAACGGGTATAACTGGTGATATTGATGTACGATATAATCGTCAAATTGTAAGTATATCTCGTTCACCACAAAATGTAAATCATGGTGGTAGTGTTACAATTGGTGCAACAGCAAAGGGTGCAACTGCCACGATGAGAATAGGGTATGGTTCAAATAATGCCAATGCAACCTTTGATGCTCAATCTGATAAAGTAGTAGATACTTTGTATGTTGCAGATGCAGAAACAGAAGCATTTACATTATCACATTCGAGTCCTACAAATAGTACTTCAAGAGAAATAGTATATCCTAAAGCACAATACACAACGGGTACAAGTGCATTTGGTGTTGGTTCTGCTATTTATATTCTTCCTACATTAACTTATTCTACGAGTGGAGATAAAACAGTCAATGCAAATGGTTCTGCACAAACTTTTTCTGCAACTCTTGCCGCTGGTTATAATGCTGGTATGACAATTAGTAGTAATTTTAATGGAACTACACAAAGTGGTTATGGTAATAATTTATCCATAACACCAGGTACTGCAAATGGTGTTTATACAATTAGTTTTGCAGGAACTGCAGATGATTCACAAACAAATAATCAAACTGATACTTTAACAGTCAGACCGACTGTAAGTTTAGTAGAGGATAATAGTAAAACTACTGCAGATGTACTTGGAAGTTATTCGAGTGGATTAACACCAACAGGCTTTAGTGTAACTTCATTAGCATTTACTGCAACTGCAGTTGGTAATACTATTCAATACAATTGGAGTCCACCAGGAGATTTCACAGCAACATCAGGTGGTGGTACTAGTCAATCATTTTTACAAGGTAGTTTTCAAGGTGGTGCAAATACACAAGATTATGATTTTGATATAAATGTTAGTGGTGGTGGAGCAACATCTACTGATGCTACTGTCACTATTGCTACTACGGTCTTATCACAACAAGCGTTAACGAGTTTAACCACCGATAATCAATCAGTTAGAAGAGGAGCATCAGGTGACCTCGGTGTTAATTTTACTTCTACTAATATGGCAAAGGCTGATATAGTACTTTGTTTTGCATCTGTTGCAGGTGGGAGTGAAGAAAATGATTTGAATTCACATACTTTATCTCATTCTGCTGGACAAAATTTAACCAATACAAAAAACACTGCAACTGCACAATCATTTGATTATAATGTACCAGATGTTGGTGTTACTAAGACAGGATTATATGATGTGTTTGTACGAGATGAAGATTCAACTGGTGAACACTTACCAGAAGCAAGAACTGGTACCACATATGATATCGTGGTTATTGATAAAGCACCAACAGACCCAGGTAACTTCAGTACTACTGCAGGTGGATATAGTGGAGACCAAGCAATAGCTTGGAGTGCAAGTACTTATGCAGCAAAATATAAAGTTTATCGAGCAACATCAGAGGGTGGTAGTTATTCTCATATTGCCACACCAACATCTGCAACTCATACGATTACTGCAGATGCAAACAATACATTAAATTTCTATTATAAAATATTAGCACAAAATGATAATTCATATGTAGATAATAATGGTGGACCAAGTACTTCAGATGAAAGTAGTGGATTTAACACAGCAAGAAATTATATTGTTTTTCCTGTCGGGGCTAATACTAAGAATGTGATTACAAATAACAATCAAATAGTTAGAACTTCGTTAAATAATTCAACAAGTACAAGTTTTACATTTAGTAACCCAACAAATGAAACAGATGCTGCATCAATTGTAAGTTATGCATATAGTTTAACCACAGACCCAGGTGGAGCAACTTTAAATAATACGAGTACACAAAATGCTCAGTTTGTTGCTGGTTCAAATTCAAGTGCATCAGGTACTGGTGTAGTTCAATTAATCACTACACTTGAGGGTGGGAATGATTCAGATACTACTTGTACAAGCTCTTCAAATATAAAGGTTAAGCATTATCCAAAGATTACTGCATCATCAACATTTCCTAATCCAACGAAAAAGAATTTAACTAATATAACTATATCATCTATAAATTATCAAGGATATCGTAATAATGGAACTGCTATGACTCTTACTTTTAGAATTGTAGCATATAATACACAAACAGTCATTAATGATAATGGAGAAGTAACAATCTCAGATTCTGCAATCACAGATGCAGATATCACACCAGTTTCGATACCTGATTTAACTGCTAATTTAGGAATTATAACTGGTACTCTTGGTCAAGGTAATCAAGCAACATTACAAGCAAAATTTAATAACAATAATAATGCAGAAGACCCAGACCCTGGTTATGAAGATTTAGATACAGTCACAGTCAGAGTACCAGAAACACTCACATTATATGTTGCAAGAGGTGGTACATACACAACTACATTTACAGGTGCACATAATTCTGCTGAAGATGCTTATAATGATAGTAGTGTTCCAGCAAATAATGATGTTATAATATTTCCTGCTAGTGCGGGTACACCTGCACAAGGTGAAGATTTACTTGTATTACAAGCAGATGGTGGAACAGACCCAGCAAATGGTAATAACAAATACATGAAGATTTATCAAATTGGTGGTTCAAATGGTAGTGTTAATAGTGATGTTATAAGAGTTGCTACAGATGGTGAAATATCAGAATATTATGATTTTGCAAATGTACCACCAAAAGCAGCAACAAGTATTTCTACATCACAATCTGTTACTTCAGTAGGTATGAGTAGTGCAACAAGTCCATCTACTCTAACTTTTGGTAATGCTAGTGGACAAAGTATTAGTATTAGTGGTAAATCCACTACCAAAACAGTCACAGTCAATTGGACAGATACTTCAACAATAAATACTTCATACTCAGTAGCATTTAATGGTACTACCTCTACGGGTATTAGTGCAACTGCAACATCAAAAGCATTTACAAGTATAACAAATGGAAGTTATTCTGCACCAACAGTCAATGCGATAAGAGGTACAAGTACTACTTCAGCTAATGGAAGTGGAGTAACAGTCGCTAACGATGGTACAATTTACATTCGAGTTATAGTTAGAATTTCTCAATATGCAGCTGGGGATTGGAGTTGGACAACGAATTATCAACAAAATATAACAAGTATCACAGGTACAACATGGAGTAGAACTGGAATAGAAATTGATGCTCCAAGAGATAGTTCAAGACTTGGAAGTAGTTATACTTACAATTCTTCATCAACACCAAATGGTGCTAATCAGTATCAAATTAAAGTAGAATATCGTAAGAGTTCTTACACTGGTACACTATTACATACATCATCTGCATTTGATGTAGCAAGGAATGATAAATTAGTATGGAATAATAATGCAGGAGCATTGAATGTTTCTGTAGCTAATGGAGCAGATTTCTTCTACTTTGGTGGAACAACTCTTGATAGTGGTGAATCTGCAGAGTGGACAAGTGCTGATACTATAAATCAATATCTTCTTGTAAATGATGGAAGTAATTATAAAACAAGAGATATTTCCCTTACCTCTACTGTCAGTTTGGGTGGTAGTAATGATTTAGCCGAAACATACTATTATAAAATACTTAATCAATCAGGCACTACAACAACTGGTACGACTGGATGGAGTAGTCAAACATTTCCAAATAGTGTTACAGATGCAGGTGAATTTACAGCAACAAATCATAAGATGTTTTTGGTGATTGGTAGTATGGCATCAGTTACAGCTGAAAATTCAACTACTGATACTTACACTATTACTGCTGCTTCACATGGATATGTTGATGATATCTTTACATTATCTTTAGCTGTTGATGCACCAGCTGGTGGTGGAACAGGTGGTGGTGGTGGAAGTTGTTTCCCTTATGGTACACAAATATGGATGGCAGATGATACTTGGAAAAATATTGAAGATGTAAATATTAATGATAAGGTTAAATCTTATGATGTAAGTACTGATACACAACCAAGTACTGATAGTTATGCAGAGTTCTTAGGATATAGATGGGATGGTATGAATGGTTCTATGGCAGAATCAAATGTAGTATTAAAAGATGCAGATTACTACTATGACCATTATCAGATAACATTAGAAAATGATGAGGTAATAACTGCTACTTATGAACACCCACTATTTGTAAAGAGAACACTTCCACACGAAACAAAATATCGTTGGATAAGAGTATTCCACATCAACAAGGATACTGATGAGATAATGGCAGTAGGTGGGGAAGCAATTGGTATTACAGATATAACTTATCATCAAGAAGAGGAGATATTCGTCAGACTTAATGTTGAGGATATTGATAACTACTTTATTAAAACTGGTGAAAAAGTTTACATTGCTCACAACGCTGGTAAGGGTGGACCATAAAAAAATAATCCATTCTTGGAAATTAGTATTATATTTATATACAAGGAGTTTTAATGTCTAAAGAGTACGATGTATATTATTCTACAGGTGGTGGAAGTATGATTGGTGGTGGTGCCGATGTTTGGGTTAATAATTGGATAGAAGAAATTGCCCCACATCTAAAAGTAAAACCAAAATTACTAATACACAGAACCAAACCAAAAAAACCACTCACGCAAGAACAAACACATAATTTTGAAAAAAGTGTTAGTGCTGATAGAGGTGGTAATACTGGTAGACAAGTACATAAAAAAATAGAAAAGAGTTATAAAGAAATTTTAAAAGATGATTTAGAACATCATTGGCAAGGAGAAGATAAACAAAAGTTTAGAGATTTACTTGCTAATGCAAGAAGAATACATATACTTCATGGATATTATGCACCACATAAATATATACTTGATAACAAAGATAGAATATATAGTAATGGTGTTCATGTTTGTGTAAAGGATTGTTTACGAGCACCTTTTATTTTAGATGTAAAGAAATCATATCACTTTCATATGGTTGAACATTGGGAAAAAGATATATGTGAGATTGCCAAACATCCATTTTGGATTGGTGTAACTGATAAGAAGTTAGATGTACCTACAGAATGGATTCCAAACTATTATGAGTTTAAACATAACCTTGATGTAAATGATAGTAATGAAATAGGTTTTGCATCAAGAATGGAAACACGAAAATGTCCACACTTTCTTAGTGGTATGAAAGCAATAGTACATACATCGAGAAGTGAAATAAATTTTTGGAAAAAGTGGAATGATTTAGATTCAAGTAAATGGAAAGTGTATGGGTTTAATTATAGTTTCCATGATAAGTTTATGAGTAAGGATTGGGGTATAAGTCATTCAGCACATATCTACGAACCATTTGGATACTCAATATTCCAAGCAGTAGATTATGGTAAAATACCTATACTTGCAGAAGATTGGTTACCAAAATATGATTATCCATTGAGAGCAAGTAATATAAAAGATTTTAAATTACAATATGAAAAAATATGTAAAATGGGATTAGAAGAAAGAAGAGATTTAGTTTTTCCACTAAGAGAATATTTAACAGAACATTTTGGTGATAAACAGAAATGGGTTGAACAAATGTTAAGAATCTACAATAGTTGATATTTATAGATATGAGTACAGCAATAAAACAAGATTTATCATTAGGAAAGTTAAAACGAGCGGTTAGTTCGTCTGTTTCTAATTATACTACAATTTCATCATTAGAACAAAATGGTGGTGGTGGTAATGATATAAAAATGTCCGATTTCTCTATTAGTTCAGTTGATAGTATGACAGGATATACCTATCTGTGGGAATCTACTGCAGAAGATTATATTCTTACCTTTTCAGGTAATGGTTCATTGTTTAATGATAAAATTGCAAAAGTATCAGATAATTTTACTTGGACATTATCTACGGCTGGAGCGACTGTAACTAATAATGGAGCAACAGGTAGTATTGCAGCAGCAGCAATATCAAACGCAAATACTGGTACTGGTGATGATAGTGATTTCTTTCCCGCAGGTACAAATAACATAAGTATGAATGTTAGTGCTAAATTAGCAGAAGATGGACAATCAGATGGATTTAATGACCATGCAACAAATTACAATACCAACAGAACTAAAGGGATAGTTATTGTTGATAGTTATGGTTCACCTGCAGACCCATCATGTCTTTTAGTTGGAAGTAAAGTTGATATGGCAGATGGTACTAAAAAACTTGTAGAAGATTTAGAAGTTGGTGATTGGGTAATGTCAATGAATATGCCAGGTCAGTTAGATGAGGATGAAGAAGATTGGAGAGCATGTAGATTTCCCGATGAGAAAACAGAAGCGTTTACACAACACTCTGCAAGTGTTCAAGATATTAATTTTGATTTTGTTAGAAGTTATTGGAATATAAATAACGGAGAAGAAAAAATTACAGGTGACCATGAAATGTTATACAAGCCAGTAGGAGAAAATACTTGGATGTGGAACTTAGTACCAAATATGTTGGTGGGTGGTCATTTAATGGATAAGAATGGAAATGAGGTTTTAATTACACAATTAGAACAAGTTATAGAAGAGGATGGATTTGAGGTAGTACAAATAGATGTTGAACCATTAGATGTATATTTTGGTAGTACATTTTTAGTACACAATAAGGGAAGTAATACAGACCCATTTGCATAATAAATAAAAAGGTTTTATGAAAAACTCGTTACTAAACTACGATTATATAATGAATTACATAACAACGAATGAGAAAGAGAAAGTTCCTTATCGTTGGTCTCATGGTGCAGATGATATGCATCTCGGAGATGGTATGATTGTTTATTCTTTGATTTACTTTCATAAATTTAAAAATTGTGTATGTTTAGGAAGTGGTGGTGGATACATACCACGAATCATGACACAGGCAAGATATGATTTAGCACAAGAGGGATTTTATGAAGATGTAACAATGGAGTGGGGTGATAATGGTTCTACTTATATTGTTGATGCATGTAATGGATTTAATGGTGAGGTTGATTGGGAAAAAGAAGATAGTGTATTTAGAAGACACTTCACACCAAAGTTTATTAAAGAAACTACAGAAAAAGCATTCCATGATTATTTTGTAAAACAAGATATAAAAATAGATTACTTACATATTGATGCAGACCACACATTTGAGGGTTGTAAAAAAGATTTTGAATTATATTCACTAATTATGAACAAAGGTGGTATCATCACGATACACGATACAGATAAAGATTATGTAGATAATTTTGTAGAGTTAGAGGGACATGAGGGAGATGATTTATCTGGTCCTGCTGATTTTATAAAAACTATCGATAAGAGAAAGTTTGAAGTATTTAATTTATTTAATCATAATATAGTAAAATGGAAACCGAGTTCTACTGGTATAACGATTGTGAGGAAACGATGAAACCACAAGAAAATTTAGTTACGGTCTGTGGACACAATACAACAATGTTACATCATATGTTAAGACATTATCAGTACAATGTCAAGGAATTTTTTGTAGTGTTGTATGCACACCATAAGGATGACCCTGTCATAGAAGAGGGAAAACAAATATTAGAAAAGTTTAATCTTAAACCACATAGAATTGCTATAGAAGAAGCATTTAATTGGAAAAGAGTTACAGAGTTATACAACGAAACTACATCATTAAAACCAGATGAGTGGTGGATAGTTGCAGATGATGATGAATTACAATTATACTCTAAACCAACCTATCAGATTATAGATGAATGTGAGGATAACGGATGGGAATTTGTTACAGGTGGGTTTCTCGATAGAATAGGTGAAGATGGTTGTTTTCCAAAAATAACAGAAGATTCTGATATATGGAAAGAAATGCCAAACGCAGGATTCTTTAGATATCCACTAAGTAAAGCTGAAGCAAACAAAGTTACAATGTTAAAAGGTAAACATAATGTAGTTCCAGGTCAACACTTTGTACAATTTGAAGATGGAAGTACATCGTGGGGTAAATCACATCCACTACGATATCCTACAGAAAAGAACTTCACACAAGTTCATCATTTTAAATGGGATTATTCAGTACTACAAAGATTAAAAGAAGTAAGTAATTCTACAGCAAATGAATCTTTTGCACAAGAATATAAAAAGATGTTATCTGCAATAGAACACTTAGATTATAAATTAGATTTAAACAATAGAGAATTCATGTTTGAGAGGATAGATGTACCAAACTATAATCATTATAGAAAATGGAACGCATTAACTAAAAAAATATTGAATATTTCAGGTTTATGATACTATTTATATATAGTTATAACAATATTAAATTAAACTCATGAGGTTATTATATGGCTACAAAATCAAATGAAGAAATCGTATTAGAAGAACGCAAAGTAAAAGCACTCGAAAAGATTGCTAATACTATAGATGCACTTACAATATGGTTCGAAGATATCGATAAAGCAGAATGGAGTGAAAGACTTCAATGGTATTTATATCGTTTTCATGATAAGTATGTAGGACAAGAAGAAGAAGAGAAGAAGTAATGAAACTCGGAGTTATCGTACCATATCGTGGACGACCAACTCATCTTCGTAAGTTCAAAGACCATTTAACTACTTATCTAAAAAGTAAAAATATATCTTTTCAGATAATAGTTGTAGAACAAAATGATAGTTTACCATTTAATCGTGGTAAACTATTGAATATAGGTTTTCTTGAAGCACTAAAGAAACGATGTGATTATGTTGTTTTTCACGATGTGGATATGTTACCATTGCGTGTAGATTACTCACCATCGGATGTACCCTTACATTTAGCAACACTATTCAAAGGTGGAAATCAAGAAGTTTTTGATACATACTTTGGTGGTGTTACAATGTTTCCAATCGATGCATTTAAAAAAATCAACGGATATTCCAATGAATATTGGGGTTGGGGATTTGAAGATGATGATGTACTTCTACGCCTAACTGAACAAAACATCGGAACAGATTTCGAAGTATATGAAAGTGAAAAGGAATTTAACGCTGGATTATATCTACATGGTGATGAATCTTACATCTCTTGTTTAAACACAATAGATTTAGATAAAGATTTCACTATACATTGTACATTCAAACCAGATGATATCATACCTGAGTATACAAAAACTCACGATGAATATTGTGTGTTCAGTATTCCAGGTTGGGATACTTCTATAAGTTACAATTCATTCAATAGATACAAGTTTGAAATGTGGGATATAAACAAAGAATGTTATTCACTTACATCAGAACACTCACCAGCTAAACTAACAAGAGTAACAATAACTTTTGATAAAGCAGCAAGAATACTTAGAATGTATCAAGATGGTAAAGAAGTTGGTAGAACAAATATAAAGAGAAAAGTATTTGATTCAAAACCACAATTTTTTTATTTAGGTACAGGTGCACCAAAACGAAGTGGAGATATAAAAAGCTATCGTGGATTGATAAAGGATTTTTGTTATTGGGATACTTGTTTAGCAGGTAATGAAGTACAAGAGATTCACAATAATTATGGTATAAATTATTTGGCATCACAAGGACAATATAGTTCTGCTGATTACTTACAAATATATTATGATATGAAACACACTACCTTAGACCACGAGTATGATTACACTCATGGTAAGGTTATCGATTTAGTAAATCCAAGTGAAGTTCGTGCTAGTGCTAAAACACAAAATTGTATACCAAGGTCAGAAGTAGAATTAGAAAATAAAAAAATAGTAAAACCATATCGTAGACAAGGAAGTTTTCAATTACAGAAACATCAAAACGAGGGTTATGTAAATGGTAAATGGAAAACCGAGTCAACAAGATTAAATCAGATTCGATTCTTTAATCAAGTTAGAGCTAATAAAACAAATCTTGGTATAGATGGTTTGAGTAATTTAGAGTTTGAATTGAATGATGAGAAGACACGAAGAGAATATACTCACCTAAAGGTTACTTTGTGAAATTAGGAATATGTATTCCATATAGAGATATCGGTGATGGAGTTAGAAAAAAACATTTAGATACTCTTGTTCCTTATCTTGAAAAGTTTTTTGCTGAACGAGATATAGATTTTAGAATCTACATTGGACATCAAGTAGACGATAAAAAGTTTAATCGTAGTGGTACAAAGAATGTTGCATTTCTTGCTGCAAAAGAAGATGGTTGTGATTATGTAGCATTTCATGATGTAGATATGTTACCAACAGAAGATGTTGATTACTCACATCCAGGTGAAACACCAAAACAGATTGCAGCTTATTTATCACAATGGGATTATACTTTAAGAGATAATGAATACTTTGGTGGGGTTGTATTATTCACTATAGAACAATTCGAAGCAGTAAATGGTTATCACACTAACTATTGGGGTTGGGGTATGGAAGATGATGATTTATTTTGGAGATGTTATCTAAAGGGTTATTACAAACCAGATACAATTCCAGGTCCAGGTTCACAAAAATTTTTAAGGTTTGATGGTAGAACAAGTTATATTGAGATACCACCAAGTAGTACTTTAAACGAAGTACCATTCAAATCATTTACTTGTGAAGTACTTGTAAGGGGTGTTGTAAAAACAGATGAAGAAGAATATCTAATAGGTAATGATAGTTCTAAATATATCAAGTATCCTTTACTATGTAAACAAGGTTGGGATTTTGATATTTCATATAACAATGCAAGAGCATGGTCTGCATCATTGTGGACATTTAAAAATCAACATTTGTATAGTTGGGTAAAAAGATATTCTGATTTATGGACAAAAGTAAAATTAGAAGTTAATACAAAAGGTAAATACAGAAAGTTAACTATCAATGATGTTGAGTATGGACCAAAGTTTGGAATACAACAAACTAAATTAAAATTTGATGATAGGTTAAGAAGATACCCACCTAAACCATTTTATGTAGGTAGGAATGCACCAAACTCGTGGGGTAATATAAGAAACTTTTTTAAAGGTGATTTGGCATACTTAAAAATATATAACCACCAGAGAAAATTAATTTTACATTATGATATGAACAAATCATTTAAAGGTAGTACTATAAAAGATTTATCCAAGTATGGAAATGATGGTAAGTTATTTTTATATGATGGTAAAGTAAAGAAAGAGAATATAGAAGAATTAATACAAACACTTATACCAGATAGAAGATATGGAACTATGGAATGTTTACCACATGAAGATGAGGGTATCGTTGATGGTTCATTTCAAGGTGATATAAGTGCAACAGCGAGAAACGAATTGATATATAGAAAACATATGCAAAAGGGTGAGATTGATATTGATAAAGATGAACATGGTTTACATCAGATGAAATATGAAGTGGATTCTGTGGAAGATGATATTTATAGTAGACATAAGATAATTAATGTGAGGTTTTAATGGCGGATAAAGAAAAAGGTTACAAAACAAGGACATACTTAGAAAAAGATGCACCACATCTTGTTGAAACTAAGGCTAAGTTAGATAAGATTGGTAAAGGTATGTGTTTAGCAAAATGGACACAATCAACCATTCACTTACAGCTCGGTCATACTCATAGTTGTCACCATCCAAGAACACACAAAATATCAACAAAAGAGATTGCAAGAAATCCATCTGCACTACATAACACCAATTACAAAAAACAACGAAGAAGAGAGATGTTAAATGATAAACGTCCACCCGAATGTGAATATTGTTGGAATGTAGAAGATAGTTCAGATAGATTTAGTGATAGGGTATTTAAATCAAGTGAGAGTTGGAGTTTACCACATTACGATGAAATTGTAAATGCAGATTGGAGAGAAGATTATAATCCAAGATATGTTGAGGTAGCATTCTCAAACGCATGTAATTTTAAATGTAGTTATTGTGGACCAGCATTTTCATCCACTTGGATGGAAGAGATAAATAAACATGGTGGTTATAAAACCACTACAGGTTTCAATGACCCATTAGGATTAAAAGCAGAAAGTAAAGTTCCTATTCCACATAGAGAAGAAAATCCTTATGTTGATGCGTTTTGGAAATGGTGGCCAGACCTTTATCAAGATTTACATACATTTAGAATTACAGGTGGAGAACCTTTATTATCAAATGATACTTTTAAAGTATTGGATTATATATTAGAACATCCTAATCCAAATAAAAATTTAAGTTTAGCAATCAATAGTAACTTAGGTGGACCAGCAAAACTAATTGATAAGTTTTTAGAAAAGATGAAACGAATTGAAGATGAGGGTAGAGTAAGAGAATTTATTTTATTCACTTCAGTAGATGGTTGGGGTGAACAAGCAGAGTATCCAAGACATGGATTAGATTTTAATTATTTTTGGGATAATTGTCATAAAGTATTAACTAAACTACAGAGATGTAATTTAACATTTATGTCAACATATAATGCACTATCAGTTCCAAGTTATAAAAAACTTATAAAGGGTGTTTATAATTTAAAAGAAGAGTATTCATCATCAGATAGATATTGGAACTCTGCAACATTTTTAGATTCGAGTTATCTTAGATATCCACAACATCAGACAGTGCAAGTTTTACCAATGGAGTGGTCAAAGGAAATACTTCAACAAGCACAATTAGTTGATTACTATGCGTTACCAGTATTTGAACATATGTATACAGGTTATTCTGATATTGAGATTCAAAAAGTAAAAAGAATATATGATTGGATGATATCAAGAAACATGAGTGAACTAAGAGATGATGAAGCATTGAAAAGAAATAGACATGATTTTGGTGTATTCTTTAAAGAACATGATAGAAGAAGAGGAACAGATTTCTGTAAAGTTTATCCAGAGTTTGCAGATTTTTACCACAAGTGTTTGGAGATTAAATTATGAGAATAGAAGACCCATTATTCATTACTACAAAACATAAGTATAATTTAAGTACATATGAAGTATGGCCAATCATGGAAGATAATGTTACTTTCTGTGCAAGAATCAAACCAGATTGGGATAAGTTTGAAAAGGAAGAAGATATTGGTGTAGTTATAAAAAACGGAAAACATGCAGGTATACAATTATCAAAAAACCATTTAGGTGAGGGTTTTATAAAAGCCATACTTTGGGTTACTGATGAAGAGAATGGTGATTATCCAGTCCAAGTATTTAATAATATTGGTAAAGTACCAAATGATGATTGGTGGGATGTAGCATTCAGATGTGATTTAGAAAAGAAAGAAATATCTATTATGGTTAAAAAATCAAATTGGGATGAACCACATATTGAGACTGTAAAGTTTAGTGGAGTACCAGTTGATTACACAGAAGCTTGGTTATGGGTTGCATGTAATAATGCATTAGAAATGACACCAGATAAAGATAAAGGATTTTATCATGGTGATATAAGTAAGTTCGGTGTATTTGGAAAAGTTTTAAATGAGGATGAGTTTGTAAAATTCTTTAATACTGATTTTGTTTTAGAGGAATGGGCCGAAGACAAAACAATAGCAGTATGTAATTTTGATAAGAGAACACCATATAAGTTTTGGGATGAATCTATGAATGGTAATTACTTAATGTTGTATCAAGCAGAATGGGGAGATTTATTTTGATATTAATATCACATAGAGGAAATTTAAATGGTAAGTCAGATAGAGAAAATGAACCATTGTATATTGTTGAAGCGTTAGAACAAGGTTTTGATGTAGAGATTGATGTGTGGTGGAAAGATAATGAATTTTGGTTGGGACATGATGAACCACAATATAAAGTTAAAAGAGAGTTTTTACAAAACAGAAAGTTATGGTGTCATTCAAAAAATATTGATGCATTTTATCAAATGGTTGATGATGAAAAAATACATTCATTCTCACATGATAAGGATGAGGTTGCATTAACTACAAAAGGTTATTTTTGGTCGTTATCAAAAACAAAAATGACGAATAGGAGTATATGTGTTATGCCTTCCACTACATTGGATTTACCAAAAGGTATAGCAGGAATTTGTTGTGATTTTGTTTCGAGGTATAAATGATTATATATTGTGATGGGGATAGTTGGACAGCAGGAGATATAGTAGACCCAGAGTTGTTTGGTGATGATTTAACTAAAGTTAATGACCCATTAAATACACCTTACAGACTCTCTAAAGTTTGGCCTGGAATGTTAGACTACGAAACTATAAACGAAAGTGAAGCAGGTTCATCTAATGATGCAATAGTTCGTAGAACTTATAGAAATGTTCTTAACTTATTAAAAGAAAACAAACCAGAAGACTTGTTTGTAATAATAGGTTGGTCATCACCAGAAAGAAAAGATTTTTACTATCATGGTAAACACACATCTTGGGAAACTTTATATCCAGCACAATTCGAACAAGATTTTAATTTTTATGATAAAACTGCAGAAAAAGAGTTACAAAAATTTTATAAAATATATTTAAAATATTTTTGGAATCAAGAAGAATATCTTGAAAGGTACATACAACAAAATTTATCCATACATCATTTTCTACTTAACAAGGGAATTAAACATTTATTTTTTGATGCATTCTTTGAATCAAAAGAAAATGGGTTATGGGGAGATGAAGAGTTATTAGACCACCTATCTGATTCAGATACAATACAAGAAGAATTTATCAAGTTGAGAGAAAAATTTTTTATTCCAATTTCAATGAAACAATACTTATTAAATACAGACCATGAGTTTATGTGGGATGGACATCATCCAAGTGAACAAGGACATAAACGCTGGTCAAAAAACATAAATAAAATTTTAAAGGATAGGTTATGATTAAACTAATTATCTTTGATTTAGATGGTGTGTTGGTAGATGCAAAAGAAATACACTATCAGGCACTTAATAAAGCACTTTCCAATGTTGATAAAAAATATGTAATTAACCGAGAGGAACATATTTCTACATATGATGGTAATACTACAATCACAAAGTTAAATCTTTTATCACAACAAAAAGGATTACCTTATGACTCCCATGAAAGTATTTGGGAAGATAAACAAGATATAACTTTACAGATGATAAATGATTTAGATAAAGATGAACGATTAGTAGAGGTGTTGAAAAAATTAAATGATGATGGTTACATATTATGTTGTGCAACTAACTCGATTAGAAAAAGTGCAAAACTACAATTGATTCGTAGAGGATTTTTAGAACATTTAGATTTCGTATATTCTAATCAAGATGTAGTGAATCCAAAACCTGCATCAGAGATATATTTAAAATGTATTATCAAAGCAGAAGTAAATACAAAAGAAACAATTATATTAGAGGATTCTGATTTAGGTAGAGATGGTGCAAGACAGACAGGTGCTCATGTATTGGATATCGAAAACTCAGATGATGTTACTTATGAAAAAATTAAAAACTTTATAAACGAGTGGGATTATATAAAGTGAAAAACTTATATGTAAATGGTTGTAGTTTTACTGCAGGTGATAATTTAGAAGATGGATTTACTTGGCCTGAGTTATTAGCAAAAAAGATGAATCTTGATTTAAATTGTAGAGCAGTAAATGGTAGTTCTATGGATACTATATTTTATAACACTATTAATCATTTACAACACTTTGATTCTAAAGATACATATGTTGTTATAGGTATTACTTGGCCAGAAAGATTTGGTGTATTTTTTGATAGGGTATTACTCAATGTTACACCTGCAGATTTAGATAATAAATTGTGGGAAACTAAGATAAGTACATTTAGAAGAATGAGTGGACCTACATTAGAAACAATAGAAAAGATTGATGAATATTATCCACAAATTCAACATACAAAAAATTATAAAAAAGTATTAAATGCATTTCTTGAATACTTCAAAGAGTTAATGACATATGACCCTAACTTAATAGAACATTCATGGATTAAAATGTTAACACAAGTACTTGCATTAGATTCATATTTAAATGATAATGGATTCAAACATAAGTTTGTAGGGTGGAACTTATTTAATACTGCAACTACTGGTAGTAAACCAAAACTTGATGATGATGGTAACAGAATAGATTCACATTATGTAAACGATGTATTACTACCAAAGATAAAAAAATTAGATGTAATAGACTTTCCACAAAAATTTGGTGGTATTAATGAAGATGGACTACACAATAGTCATCCTAATAAAGAAGATTGTATAGATATAAGTGAGAGGATTTATGATAGCATTAACGGATAGTTTTAATCAAGTAAGTATGCATGACCCTACACCAGATATCATAGATATCTATAAAGATGTACCAGAAATAAATGAAATGGATAATAGGGGTGAACCAATATGTAGACCTTTATTTTCACATTCAAGTTTACCAGATAGAATGGAAATGGAGTTACTACCAACAGAAAAATTTGATTTTAAATCTGAATTTAGTTATGTTATTCATGTACATCACAACCAAAAGTTATGGCCAAAACATATTCATAAGATACCAGATATTATTTTAGATAACATTAGAAAAGGTAATGGGTGGTTAATTTTTGATAATACACTTGAGGGTGATAGAATAGATGGTGAGTATTTATTAGAACAATTCTATGATAATTTAAAAAAATTGAAGTTACCACTTGATAAGATTGTTTTTGTAACAAATGATTTGAATGCAGAACAAATACATAAAGAGTTTGGTTCTAATGAAAGAATAAAAGTAATATCTTATATGTGGAATGTATATGATATAAAAAGATTAACTAAAAATAAGCATTTACGAAAAGTAACTGCACAAGAAGAAATAGATTATAAAAAAATTAACATAAATAAAGTAAAACATTTTTTAAAAGTAAATCGTACAAACAGACCAGAACGAGATTTGTGTATGTTGTTTATAGAAAAAGAAAATCTTTATAATGAATTTAAAATTAGCTTTCCACAATTAGGTGAAGATTTATTTCCACCACACAATAGATTTAAAAAATATACTACATCAGAGTTAATAGAAAGTTTGAAATCAAAATTACCATTTGATATAGATGTTACGGATAAAACAAATCACGGCCCTGCAGGATTGGGTAAGGGTAAGTTTGATGCAGATTTACCATTCCAACCAATACATTACAGAAATACTCTTATTAGTGTTGTTATGGGTGCATTTCCCTTTGTTGATAATTGTTGTCATTTACATAGTTCAACATATAATCCTATTTATCAAGGACATCCAATAATTCAGTTTGGTCCATATAAATCTCTCGAAAAAATGAGAGAACAAGGATTTAAAACATTTGATAAATGGTGGGATGAAAGTTATGATGATATAGAAGATGGTTGGGAAAGATTTGAGGCAGTGTTATCTTTGGTACATAAGATATCCACTTTACCAAAACACAAGGTTTTAGGTATGTTAGATGAGATGATAGGGGTATTACAACACAACATTGATTTAATTAATAGTTATTCAATTGAAAATCTATACGACAAAATATACAATGATTAATCACGAACACAAATTTATTTTTATTCATATGCCAAAAAATGCTGGTACTACAATAGGAAAAGCACTTTATGAATTAGTTGGTAAAGACCCAAAAACTTATAGTGGGTTTGAAATACATCATGATGAGTATGATGATGATATTTGGAAAGATTATTTTGTATTTACTTTCACAAGAGATTCACATAGTAGATTACTATCTCAATATCGTTATAGAGATTTTTTATATAAACATGATTTTAAATATGCAATAGAAAATATGAAAGAGTTATTTGAAGAACACTACAAAAAAGTATCAGAATTTTATTGGGATGATGATATAAAAAAGATTGCAATTTATTATGGTGAGTGGATACACTTTCCAACACAAAAAGAGTTTTTAATGGGTAATTATAGTAATGGGATAGATAAACGACCATACATAGATTTTTATGGTAAAGTTGAGACAATACAAGAAGATTTTGATTATGTTTGTAAAAGAATAGGATTACCAAGATATGAATTAAAGAAATTAAATAAATCAAGTAATCCACAAGTAGAAGTAGAAAAGTTAGATTATGAATACTAAAATATATAATAATAAATATAATATTATTATTACGAATTCCGATATAAAGGTTGAGGATGTAGTTAAAAAATATAACCTATCCGATTCAAAACAATATGAAATATACAAAGGTGATTTGAATAAGATAGCATTTAAAATTAGAGAATATGAATTAAAACATGATGAGATATTTAGTGGTAATATACTAATACATAAACTTACAGATATGGATATAAAAACAATCACCAATGGTTTAGTTTTAACTGATAATTGTATTTATGTAACTAATTACATAAGTGTAGGTAATAATGAAGAGTGTTCTATTAATCAGAACTTTATGTATTGTAGTTCAATGGTGTTATGGATTATGTCACAATATTCAAGAAACGAATATCCATTGTTTCACAATCTTAGAAGAAGTAGAATACTTTTAAAAAGGTTTGGAGATTACATAAAATGAATTACGATGTAGTTGTTAATTTTGGTTGTAGTTTTATGAATGGTGATAGACCTCGTTATATCAATCATTTAGGCCAAGAAACTAATTTAGGAGAAGATATTGTAGCATCAAAACTACTATCACAAGAACTTAATTGTGATTATGTTCATCTTTCTAAAACGGGTGGAGCAAATGATACAATCATAAGAAGATTATATAGGTGGGTAGAATCTAATACTAAATATAAAAATCCTTTGATAATTATTGGTTTAAGCGAAACTTCAAGATTTTCTATGTGGAGTGAAAGGGATAAAAGATTTTGGAACTTACATCCACATCACATAGCTAGAGGTAGTTATAATGAAAAAGAGCTATATAATCTAAATCAAAAAGTTACTGGTGGAGTAGAACAACCAAAGAAGTTAAGAGAAGTAGTGACATATAATATGAAATGGTTTTATAATGATGAAGTTGAAAATACTAAACTTCAACAACAAATTATGATGTTACACCATTACTTAAAGGGTAATAATTGTGATTACAGACTATTAAATGCTCTACATGATAGTTTAGGTGATATTAAAGATAAAATAAATTATATAACATTTCAAGATAATGAATATAAAGGTACTGATACTTGGTATCAATATCTACTATGGCAAATGGAACATATCGATAATGAACAATTTGAATGTGAAGTGGATGGAAAACAAAAGTATAGAAATCCTTTTCCACCATTTGGTAAAAGATTTTGTGAGGGACACCCATCACCTAATGCAAATAAAGAATTATTTGAAAGAATATATGAGAGTTTAAAATGAGAGTAGCAGTTTGTTTAAGTGGACAACTTCGTCAATGGGAGATAGCAAAAGAAAACCAAAAATGGTTTTGGGGAACCTCTGGTTATGAAGTAGATTACTTTATTCACACATGGAGTTATTCAGGTGATAGAGCAGGAGTATCTCATGATTATGAATGGAGAGATATTAGTAAAGAAGAATATAAAGATATTTGTGATTATTATGAAGTAAAAGGTGGTATATATGATAAAACACCTCAAAATTGGTTTTATGATAATGACCATTGGAGTGCACTATTTTATAGTTTATCACAATCAGTTATGTTAAAAAGAAAGTATGAGTTAGAGAATAATTTTGAATATGACTTTGTTATAAAATCAAGACCAGATATTGTATTTAATCCATCTAAAAGAAAAACTTGTCATTTAGAACATGAGTGTTTTGATAATATGTTGTGGACAACACATGCTGGTGAAATGGAACACGAGTTCGGTATGTTTAATATTGATGATTGTGTATTCTATAGTAATTCATATACAATGGATAGTTTAGTGAATATGTATCTTTACAGACAGAAGTTAATAGAAAGTAGACCAGAGAATAAAGAAATACTATGTACACAGCAACTTGGACCTGGTGTTCAAATGCATGAGTATTGTAGAGAGTATGGTATAGTTCCACAGATAACACTAAAAGATGTAAAAAGTTGGAGACCAACATTACTGAAGATGGGATGTCCTACAAATTTAAATTTATTTTCACCAAAGAGTTTTCGTAAAATGGAAGAATATTTTAGGGAGTTTTATACAAAATGAAGATAGGAATATATGTTTGTTCTAATGGGTATGGACATTTTCATAGAATGTTACAAGTGTGTGCACATTTACCTTTTCATGAAATAGATATTCATTGTGAAAAATATCAATACAATAGATTTAAACCTACACAAGATAATATAAATTTTATTTTCTATGATGAATCAAATATAAGATGGGATAGGAAACGAGTAGGTACAATAGAGGTAGGTGATATTGATAAATACGATAAGGTTATTACAGACAATTTAGTAGAGGTATTGAAATACAGACCTGATGCATTACTTAGTGGTTCATTTTTGTGGAGTGATATATGGAGAGAAAAATATGGTAACAATGATTTCTCTGATGAACAAGATAAAATATTTCATGATGTAAAACCACAAGTTGTTTGTAATGGTGATGTAGTGTTTGGGCAACTAAAAAAATATCAAAACAAAGTTGATATAGGTTGGGGATGTAAAGATAATAGTACAGAGGATTTTAATCTAAATAGAATTGTTTGTATAACACCATCTTTAAATTATACAGAAAAGTATACGGAAAAGTTTTTAGAAATAAGAAGTGAGTTTCAGAATGATGTTGATTTTAGTTTTAATATCAACCATACAGATAATTCTATGTTTGTTATTAGACCTGGTTTAGGAATGATAACTACTTGTGTATCACACAGAATACCAATAGTGGCGTTGTGGGATGAAGATGATTCAATCGAGATACAACACTTGGCACACAAAGTAGAGGAATTAGGAATAGGAATCTCATTAAATGTACACGATGATTTTATTTTACCGCCAGATGTAATAAAGTATAGAGAATCATTCAAGAAATTAAACTTAAACGGATACTTAAAGTTTGCAGGGTTGTTAACATGATACCAATACAAGGAGAAAGATTTCAAGATTTATGTTCTGTTCAAATAAGTAAGTTAGAACACAAACGATTTGAATCAACATCGGATAGTATTGATATAGATGATTTTGATTTTACAAACTATGATAATGCAGAATTAGTATATGTTAATAGTGCATTATTAAATACAGCGAAACCTAAGTTAGTTGAATCAAAACTATATGATAAGTTATCTGAATTTAAAAATCCATTTAGGTTGGTGTTACATAATTCAGATGATGAGTTTGGTGAGAAACAATTAAAGTATTTGGATATACCAAATTGTAAAAAAATATTTACACAAAATATGAATGTAAAACATCCACAAGTAAAACCACTACCAATAGGAATGGCAAATAGTGTTTGGAAATGGGGTGATTCTAAAATAATGGATGAAGTAATAAATGAGGGATATTCAGACATAAATCCATATTATATCTATGCAAACTTTAGTAAGGGAGATGGTTTACGATATGAACGAAGAAGTAAATGTTACGATATGGTTGTTAAAGAAAAAATACCATTCCAAGAACATACAGATTATAAATCATATCTTCAAGAATTAAAACAATATAAGTTTTGTATATCACCAGAGGGTAATGGAATCGATTGTTATAGAACTTGGGAAGCACTATATATGAGAACAATACCAATATGTAAGAGGAGTGTTATGGTAGAAGAGTTTGCTAAAACATTTCCTATCTATATAGTGGATGATTGGAGTGAGTTAAGTGATGATAATAAAATATGGGATAGTTATAGTGATTTTAATTGGGATAATTGGGATAAGTTAGATTTTGAAACTTATTGTAGGAGGTTGGAGTTATGAAGATTTATTCATTTGGTGATAGTTTTACACAAGGATTAGGAGCCGATAGAACAGCAGAACATGCTATGTTGGGTGGACATCCAAAGTGGGATACTATGAGTGATGAACAAAAGAATATTCAACGAACTAAAGTTGCAAAATTTTGGACAGAAAATTCTTTCACACATCTGTTGGCTAATAAATTAGAGTGTAAATATCGAAACTTTGGACACAATGGAAGTCGTAATATGGATATTGTAGAAAATCTTCTGAAACACTCTCATGAGTTTAAGAAAGGTGATTTAGTTCTTGTAGGATGGACATCATCACTTCGTGATAGAATACCATTTTGGCCAAGACAAGTAAAATATAAATGGATTGCACCATCACAAGAAGTAAAGAACAAGTTTTTATTACCAGAGGCACAAGGTGCACAAAATGTTGGTATAACAGCAGAATCCTTTGCACACCAGTTTGATGAAGCGTTTAATGAAGAACTTAAGAATGCAAAGAAAGTTCATAGTTTTTTTAAAAACTTTACTAAAGGTTGGTTGGTTGAGGGATATCAAGAAGAATACTATCATTTATATAATGAACAGCTAATATACTTTGTACAAAAGTTTCTTGAATATTGTGGAGTAAAGTATATAATGTTTAATGCGTTTGAACCAATGTTACAGAGTGAATCAACATTAATTGATTACAAGTATTATTGGACAGAGGGTAAAGAATCAATATGGTCACTTACAAAACATAATGAAGATTTGTTAGAATTAAAAGGGTGGAATGTTTATGACAAACATACACCAAGACATCCAAGTAAAGCGGGACAGGAATTATTCACAAAACAATTATATAAATTTTATAATAAGGTACATAAGTGAAAGTAGCTATTTTAGTAGTGGGTGAACTTAGAGAAGTTCAAAAGATTAAAAACGCGTATGATAAGTGTGATGTGTTTGTACATACACATAAAGATTATGGTAAACCTTTCACCGCAAAGTATCAATACTTTACTAATACTCAAAAAGATTTTGTAGAAAGAACATTTAAATCTGAAAAAGAAAATTTTCATAGAACAATACAATGGTTAAGATATCGTGAGTTATTGAGAAATGACTTATCAAATTATGATGTAATAGTAAAAACAAGAACTGATTTAGATTTAGATATAGATAGTATTTATAATTTTTTAAAAACTAAAGAAGTAAAAGAAAATACTTTATACACAATGAAAGATTTTATTTGGTATGGTACACACGATACAATTATGAAAACAGATTTTTTTGATTATATAATGTTTTATGCAAATAGAAGTACTCACTATTTTCCAATGCCTTATGATTTAATACTAAAATGTGATTTAGAATGCATGGAATTTCAATGGTTGAATTGGGATAAAAATATAGATTTAAATAATATCAAAGATGACATCATACAAAAAAGAAATAGCTTAGATACAAACAATGTTGAGTTTGTAAATGTACCTACTCATTGTATGAATGATATAGATATACCTTTTAAGAGTGAGAAATTTTTTTTACAATATTTATTAAGTAGAAATATAGTTTTAAAAAAACTTGGTTTTAATTTAAAGTTAAGGAATAGAAGTTATGGTTAGTTATTATGATGAAATATCAAAACTATATCCAACCTTAATGGACGAGTGGATGAAATTAGCTGATTATGAACCTTGGCTAATAATGGAAGATGTTTCTCTAACAAGAGTTAAACACGCAATCAATTCCTTTAATCACTTAGATGAAAGTATTACAAAAAATCTTACACTATTAGATATTGGAAGTGAGTGTGGGATTTATAGTGTATTAGCAGCACAAAAATTTAAAAAAGTAATAGGAATTGAAAACAACGAAATAGCTTATAAAAGAGGATTAAAAACTAAAGATGTTTTTACTAAGAACGGATATGATGTTTCGAACCTACATTTTAAACATATTGATTTCAGAGAATATATTGAAAGTAATGAATATAAAAAAGATAAAGTTGATGCAATTTTAGCATTTGAAGTATTAAATACTTTTCATTGTAAAGCTACTGATGTTTGGGTAGATAATACAGAAATGGATTTATTTAATAATTTATTAAAAGGGGTAAACTTGGTAATGATACAATCTAAGTTAAAAGAAAAAAATCAATGGGAATGGGATAACTCTCATTATGTAACTCATCCAGCAACATATGAAGATGGAAAAACAAATTCTTATCATTTATATGCAAGAAATGAGATACAAACTTATTTAAATAATAATAAGTTTAAAACTAAAGTATATCCAAAGAATTCTAATTGTAGTGTAGTAGTAGGAGTTTCAAATGGTTAATTATTATTTTGATACATTCAAAAATTTAAAACATTTCGATATAGTTCCCTATCAAGATATGATAGATTTGTATTTAACAAATCAAAGTCTATTGGATAAAGGTAGTTTTGAAAAACTTGGTGGTGATAATGAACGACCAGTAAATTCAGATGTTGAAGAGGTAGACCACAAAGGATTTTGGTTAGGATATAATCCAAGATACTATAACATAAATCCAATAGGTGATACTATAACACAAGCAAAAGCAGATGTGGTATCAATGGATATGGCAGGAGTTGGTAAAACTTGGGATGATTTTATTTATTTAGAAATACCAAGTTGGTTGTTTAATAAATATCAAACTGCAGTACACTCAAATCGTGATGTAAGTTATTTCAGAAAATTTATGGATGATGTTGATAAAACAGATTTATCATCAGAGAGTGTAGTTAAATTGAAAGATGAGTATGATGAGAAGTATAAAGATGATGGGAAGTATGTAGATTACTTTGGTGATTTCAACGACCCTGCATGGAGATTAGATTTAGATGTTTCTCAATATGTATCTATCAAAAAGGATGGATTGATTTATCCAATTATGTTCAACAATCAAACACACGCATTCAGTAGAGGTACACATAGAGCACTATTTTTAGCTCATACCAATAGTGATGTACCTTTTATTATGCAATACCCACGAGGTAGAAAGAAATGGGAAATTGAATTGGCAGAAAACTTTGATGAAAAGCATGTTATAATGAGAGTTGATTTAGAGAAAAAATCTTTGAAGTTTTATAGAGATGGAAAGAAATTAGTATGAGTACACGATTTTTAAAAAAAGATAAATCTATCTTGGTTGGAATTGCAAAGAATGGTAGTCAATCAATAAAACAGATTTATTTAAAATACGATGGATTCCAAAATAGAGAACAACAAGGACTGGATTGGAATAAAGATAATTTTATAGATTGGAATGATAGTGATTTACAAATACTAATACCTGTTAGAACAGAGATGGAGAGAGCACGAAGTGAGTTATTAGAAATCGCTATGATAGAAGATATAGATGTAACTAAACCTTTTCATCCAAGGCTAGATTATTTTTCAAATGATGTAATGAATTTTTTCATAACTAATATTATATTTCACGAACATTGGACTGGTGCAAAAGTAAGATTTTTTGATTTAGATAAATTATCTACTCACATACCAAAATACTTAGGATGGGATATTGAAATACCATACTACAATACAGCAAAAGAAAGTACTAAAAAACTTAAGTTGATGGAAAAGTTAAAGGATGTAAAAATAATTATATCTCAAACAAATGAATTATTTTATAAAGGATTAAAACAGAGTAAATATTGGATAAACTTATGAAAACATTAGCAGGAATTATACACGCAAGAAAAGATAGTACGAGATGTCCAAATAAACATCTACGAGATTTAAATGGTACTACATTGATTGATATAGCATTAGAGAAGTTAAGTAGATTAGATTTAGATGAAAAGTATTTAGCAGTATACGACCAAGAACTAAAGGATAAAGTAATTGATGGAGTGAAAATTCTACATAGAGAGTACGATTCAGTTGCACCAGGTAATTGTCATCACTCAATTATGTATAAACATCTTAATGATGTTAAATCAGATTTTATTGTAAACTATAATCCATGTCAACCATTTTTAGATGTTGATAAATTAAATCATTGTATAAGAGTTTTTAAAGAAAGTAGAATGAAAAGTATGATTACAGTCAAGAAGAATAGAAACTTTTTTTGGGATATGACTATTGGTAGAGAACCTGTAAATTTTAAACCCAATGATAGATTGTCTACAACTGCAGGACCATGGTTATATGAGGCAACACACTCTTTAGTATTTTATGAAAAAGATTATATGTTAAAAGAATGGGAGTTATTTCCAAATACAAAAGATAATCCACATCCATTAATTACAAAGTGGGATGAAGAAGAATATTTAGATGTAGATACAGAAACAGATTTTGAAATAGTAAAATATTTTCATGAAAGACAAAGTTAATTGATATTTATAAGTGAGAGGTTATATGAAATATGTTATTGATATAGATGGTACAATTTGTGAAGAAGTTGGTGAGGTTATAGGAAGAAAACCCTATTTAGATAGAATCGCTAAGATAAACAAATTATATGATGAGGGACACACGATTGTCTTTTTTACTGCTCGTGGATTATCAAGTGGTAGGGGAGAGGAACATTATCGACCAATTACAGAACAACAATTTAAAGAGTGGGGAGTAAAGTATCACGAGTTATGTTTCAAAGGACATAATGGGGATTATTTTATTGACGACAGAGGAATAAATGCAAAGGAGTTTTTTGATGAAACAAACATTTAACATTGTGATACCAATGGCGGGTTTAGGTACTCGCTTTGAAGAAAAGGGATATAAAAATAAGAAACCATTTATTGATGTAAATGGAAAACCAATGATACAAAGGGTTATAGAAAACCTTGATATGGAGTTTGACTCTAAGTATGAATTTATATTAATTTGTTTACAAGAAGATTATGAGAAATATGATTTTACAATATTCGATGATATTATTGGACATGATAATTGGGAAGTGATTTGTTTACCAAAACTTACAGAAGGTGCTGCACAAACATTACTAGCATCAAAACCATATATCGATAATGATGTCCCGATGATGAGTATGAACTCGGACCAATTGGTAGAATGGGATAATGAAAAAATGTTTATTGAGTTTGATAAACATGATGGTGGTATTCCATGTTTTTACGGAGAGTCAAATGCTTGGAGTTATGCAGGAATAGATGAAGATGGATTCATTACAGAAGTGGTGGAGAAAAAGCAAGTATCAGATTATGCAACAGCAGGATATTACTACTGGAGTAAAGGTAGTGATTTCGTAAAATACGCAGAACAAATGATTGAAGAGAATAGTAGAACCAATGGAGAGTTCTATGTTGCACCTGTCTATAGTTGGGCAGTACGAGATGGGAAAAAATATGTAGTGGGTATGGTAGATAAATGTCATTCATTAGGAACACCTGAACATCTTGAGGAATATCTTGCAAAAGGATAAAAAAAGAGTAGCAGTTTGTTTCTACGGACAACTCAGAGATACTAAGTTATTAGAAGAACATTTTACTAAATGGTTAACAGAAGAATATGAATTTGATTTTTTTATGTCAACTTGGAAAACAAAGTACGATGTAAACTTTCATTTTACAGATAGTGAATATTTAGAAGAGTTTGAAGTGAAACACTTTGAGGGAAACACGAGAGTTGCAAAAGCTTGTTACCTAATTAATAAGGTTGTAGGGTTGAAAGAATCATATGAATTACAAAATAAATTTTCTTATGATTTAGTAATCTTGACAAGAGCAGATGTCTCACAAGATTTTGAAAGACTTTGTTCAGTTCTAAATGATGTTTATGATATTACAAAATTAATTGATAAGCCAGTAGTGTCTTTAGTGAATAGCTTACGACCAAGTAAATATGGTGGTATTGAACTACCAAATGATTTTACTTTTATTTATAATCAAGCTGGTGCAAATTTACACGCAAATTTATATAATTTAGTATTCTTACAAAATAAGAATGGTGAGTACACCTACGACTTAAACAATGGACACTATGTTCATTCATTTTTATATTGTTACTATGATTTCTTAATGTTAACAAATAAATTAGATGAAACTCATCATACTAATAAACTAAGGAGTATTGCATGAAAAGAGTAGCAATATGCTTCTTCGGTCAAACAAGAACATTTCAAACAATAGAAGACACTTATAGGAATTTATCACATGATGATATTCAGTTTGATTTCTATGTAAGTACTTGGGATGATTTCAAAGATAAAGAAAAATTTGATTTTTGTACAGGTAAAGAATTTATTGACCCTAACATAATAGAATTTAAGAACAATACAGAACGAGCATCATATACTATTCACAGATTAAATATAATGAAATCTACTAAAGAAGTCAAGGAAAATTTTATTTATGATTATGTGATGTGGGTAAGAAGTGAAATATATTTTGAATCAAAACCACTATTAGAGTTTTTACAATCAAAAGTACATAAGCATGAACCATTAGAAATAAACACTCATGGTGATATTGAAGATAGAGATGGTCATCCTTATTTAGCTGGTGATTATTATTTTTTAGGAACATCAGTAGCGTTTGATTTATATGCAACGGGTTGGAAATATTATTTTTTGAATCACAATGAACAAGGTAAACATGGTGGTCATAATTTTCATGCTGATACAATAGTGAGAAATAATTTAGATTTAGTACCTGTGAATATACCACATAGATTTCAATTTAGTAAATTACATAAAAGAGAAGTAAAGTGAAACCAATAACATACGCATATTTAGAAACTACTAACTATTGTAATTTAGATTGTAGTTTTTGTAATCGAACTGATGTGATTGGTCCACTCAAACATATGACATTAGAAAATTGGGGTAAGTTACTTGATGGTATAAAACACCATCCAATCGAAGAGGCAAAACTTATGGGTATGGGTGAACCAATGTTACATCCACAATTTGATGAAGTGTGTAAGATGTTCAAAGAAATATTCCCAAATGCAAAACTTATTGTTGCAACCAATTGTCAATATAATATCAAAGAGGGATTAGAATTTAGAAGAAAGTTTCAAGAATGTTTGAAGTATATTGATGTGTTGTATTTTTCAATTGATGGTTGGGGTGAAAGTTATGAACGAGATAGGTCACCAGCAAAATGGAAAAAACTAATGAAGTTTTTAAAAGATTTCGAAACAATTAATCGTTATGATTGTGATTGTACAGTCAATTATGTTGTGAATGCATACAATGTAGATGATATAGAAAAAGTAGATGGTTTGAGAAAAGAAAATAATTTAGGTATGTTAAGATTAAACATTGCACAGATTTGGGACGAGGAAACAAAGATGAGTGATGATTTAGCAACATCAGGTTATACGATGGAACAATTAGATTACCTTAGAGATACATGGGGTGAAAACATCATGGGTAGGTCTAAGTGGAATTATGAAGATTGTTTTTGGGTACAAAATGGTATCTACACAACAGTCGAAGGTCATGTTAAGATGTGTTGTTTAAATACAGGTGCAGAGCCATTTGGTAATTTGTTCGTAAATTCAATAGATGAGATTAGAGAAATGGAAGATTATCAAAATGTAAAAAGGGGTTGTGAAACAAACAATCCTACCGACCATTGTAAGAATTGTTCTTACAAAGAATTAACACCAATATTATCTCATGTGGGGGTACGATGAAAACTTTAGTTGGAATTGGTTGTTCACATACAGCAGGAACAGCTTTTTTAGATGGTCTTACCAAGAGTAGAGATGGTTCATGGTTAGAACTTACAGGTGGTTGGGCATCCATTCCATTAGCAGAAAAATATAAAGATGGTGAACCTACTATGGAGTGGATAACTAATAATTTAACATGGATGGCAAAACTTAATAATAAACTTGGTTGTGATAAAATTGTTAATCTCGGTGTAGGTGGGCAGGGGTTGGATATGAATATTATGAATATGAAATCATACATTGATAAACAAGAAGATTTATCTGGTCATGTATTCATACATCAAATTCCGAGTATGAGTAGAGTAAACATTATTAATTTTGTAACATCTGTTAATGAATGGAGATGGTCACCTATTAAGTATTTATTAGATTCAAAGGGTTCAAGTGTCATGAATTTTTTTGATAACTATTTTAATGAAGATTTTCATACTCTTAATAATTTTTATGAAGTATATTACTTACAAAAACAAATTGAAAAACTTGGTGGTAAATATTATTGTTTTAGTTTAGATATGCGTGGACTATATTCTACATATCCAAGTGAGTTACAAACACTTGATAGATTTGCAAAACATGAGTATATGGTGAGTTCCGACTCAATTTATTTTGAGGGTAAGTTACAAGCTAGATTACCATTTAAAAAAATTATATCAAATATAAATTGGTTAGATTTTAGAAATAAAGATGATAGGGATTTTCAAAACAAGAGATTAGATGACCAAGGTTTAGTACCAGATGATTATCACTTTACTGAAGATGGTAATGAGGCGTTAGCTAATTTAATATTTAGTGGGTTGAAATGAAAAAACATTTAAAAGATGTAGTTAGAAAATATGATACAATAGATAAATCTAAATATGATTATGTATTAAATCAAAGTGAACGAACCATACCTATACCTGGATTTCAAAAGTTTTTACAAAGTATTAATCAAGAAGATTTTTTCTTTTACCCTAATACAGAATCCTTGAAAGAATTAATATGTGAATATCATTGTTTACAATATAATCAATTATTTTTATGTGCAGGTTCTGATGTAGGAATTAAAGCAGTATTTGAAACTTTTACTAATGGTGGTAGAGTTATAACTTCAGACCCATCGTTTCCAATGTACAAGGTGTATAGTGAATTGTATCAATGTGAATACTTTGGTATACCACACGAAAAGGATTATACAATATCTATGGAAAAGATATTATCTAATATCACACATGATACAGATTTAATTATATTAGCAAATCCAAATAGTCCAATGGGTGAACATAAATCTTTTGATGAGATAAGAATATTATTAGAACAAGGAGTACCTACATTAATAGATGAAGCATACATAGAGTTTGTGGATGAGCCTGGTTTATTAGAATATATTAATGAATATCCAAACTTAATAATCACAAGAACATTTTCTAAAGCATATGGTGCAGCAGGATGTAGAGTTGGTATGGTATTTTCAAACAAAGATAACATTGAAATGATTTCAAAATTTAGACATATGTACGAAATATCAAATGTATCAATGAAGTTTTGTAAACATTTAATTAATGAAGTTGATTTAGTGGATACCTATGTTGAAGAGGTTGTTGAAGAAAAAGAAAAGTTAATATCAATGATGAAAGATTTTGATGTTATAGATTCTAATTGTAATTGGATACATTTTAATAACGAGATTGATAATGCAGATACTATTAGAATTTTTGATAAACATAAAGTATTGGTAAAGTTTTGTTCTATACCACATGATGATAGGAAGAATTGGTGTCGGTTAACAATACAACCAAATATTACTAAACAAAAATTTATTAAGGAGTTGTTGTGAAAATAAAACAATCAGAAATAGATTTTATAGAAAGTATTTTCCAAGACCAAGATTTCTATCATAGTACAGATATACCATTTAGTTGGCATTATGTAGATAATGGATTGATGGATATAAATACAAACTTACACTTACGAGCATCAATGATGTATAGTAGCTTTGGATTCTTTATGGATACCATTAGAGAGGCAAGAGATAAGGATTACTTACTATATGATAATGTAGTTAATGGACCAGACCAATGTTTTTTTCATAGACAACGAAGATATATGATACAACAATATCTTGATAATGATGGAGAATTTGATGGACCAATTCATATTAGTATAAAACCAAAAAACGATAATCTAACAAATGATGATTTATTTTCAACAGATACGAAATCAATATGGAATAATTTTAAAATTGTTACACATCCAGGTCACACAAGATTGGAAAGTGCAGCATATTTACAATCACCTATAAAAAACGCAATTGTAACTATAAAAAAAGAATATGATTATGGTGAGTTTTTAGCTCGGTTCAAAAGAATCCAAAATCCAAAAGATATCAAACATTTTTGGAAACAACCAACACATAAAAACCTATATGAAAAACTTGGGTATGATGAAACTGGTAATCCATCTAACAAACTATTACCACCTAAATCAGAACTTGAGTATAATATGGTGTTTAAAATGGAACGACACAATTTACCACGAGGAAACAAATACCATGAAAGTACAGAGTGTGTGGTACTAAAACTATGGGAATTGAATGCATCATATCTTGGTTTTAGATTAGGAGATATATTAAACGCACCTGTAAAAAAATACAACATAACAAAGAATAATAATTATTTACATGAGGTTTGGGAGAGTAGTAAGGATATTTCTAAAGTTGTTATGGAAAAAAACTTATGTATCTATACAAATAGTGATTTAGATGTAAATGAATATTTATTAAAACACAGAAGAGCTTTATGGCATTATGTAATAAAACTAAAAACAAAATTTAATAAACAAGGTATAACAGAACCAGGCCCAGATAATTATGTTCCTAAATCAGTAGGTGAGTTTGAGTTTGATGTCGTGGTTGTAGATAAAAAACCAAAAGATATATCAAAACTAAATGATAATAAAGGTTTTGCAATATGGATAGATAAGAGTAGAGTTGCAGATATTAAAAGAGAAATATATGAATTATTATTTTTTGCTAGACGCGATATTAAAAAAGCAAAAACAAGTGATGAAAAAATAGAAGTTATTAATTGTAATACTAAAGAGACTAAGGAATGGATTATACCAGAGGAATATTTTAAATGATATTATTTATAACACCGATAGAACATATAACTAAATTTAGTAAAAAGTTAAAAGAACTAAGTGGAGTATTTCCATATGAAGTTATGAAAAATCCTACATATGAATCTGTAAAAGAGAGATTAGAACTTGGAGATATTCATACATTATTTTGTGCACCCAATCATCAAGATTTTATGATAGATACAAAGATGTTAAAGAAAACAAATGTTAAGTTTGTAGTTACACCATCGACAGGAATAAATCATATAGATGTTATAACACACCGAGTAATATCTATAAAGGGTGATGATATATTAAAAGAAATATGGTCTACTGCAGAACACACTTTATCTTTAATGTTAACTATTGCTAAAAAAATAAAACCTGCTATAGAATTAAAAGGTAAAACTTTAGGAATCCTTGGTCATGGAAGACTTGGAGAAATGGTAGAGGAGTTATGTGCACCTTTATTTGATGAAATAATTTGTGTAGATAAGAACACAATGAACTCAGAGTTTTTTACGGATTCTGATGTAGTAAGTATTCATTGTGATTTAAATGAAACTACAAAGGATATGTTTAATTCTTCATTTATATCAAAATTTCATAAACCATTTTACTTAATTAATACAGCACGAGGAGAGTGTGTTGATGAAGATGCAGTAGTAGAGGCAATTGAAGATGGAAAGATAATGGGTTATGCTACGGATGTTATTAAGAATGAATATACGGATGATGATTCATTACTTATATTTAATCCTAAAGTCCATATAACACCACATATTGCTGGAGTAACAATTGATGCACAAGAAAAATCTTACAATAGGGTTTTTGAAATTTGGAGAGATAATATGATGAACCGAAAAGAGTTCGAAATAAGAAAGAAAGTAAATGCAAACGATAAAAACTACTTACCTACAGGTCAATCGGTTGATGATTACTCTGAAATACTACAATATATAGAAGAGCACAAACCAAAATGTATTGTGGAATATGGTAGTGGGTTTAGTACAATGTTAATACAAGAAAAGATAGATGAGTTAAAATTAGACACAAAGTTCTTTTCTTTTGAAGATAATAAACATTACTATGATGTGATAAAAGATACCATAGAATCCACACAAGCAGTGAAATTAGTACCATACGAGAGAGATAATAAGAATCCGAACATAGGTAGGTACTCACACACTTATCATGGAATGAAAGATGTTGATTTTGTAATTATAGATGGACCAGATGTAGGTAGATACAATATTGATGCAACAACAAATGCAGCAGATTTAAAAAAGAAATATCCAAAAAATAAAATAAAAGTTTTTATTCAAGGTAGAATATCTACACAAAAGTGGTACGGATTTAAATCTAAAAATAATAATGCATGGGGAGAGTTATGAAAATAATAGCAGAAATGTGTCAAAACCATAATGGAAAAATAAGTACTCTACAAAGTATGGTGGTACGAGCAGCAAAAAGTGGTGCAGATATATGTAAAATACAAACTATTAAAGCAAGAGATTTAATTCATTGGAAAGAGTTTGAAGATTTTCGACCATATGAAAAAGAATATGAACGATTAAAATCATTAGAGTTAAGTATTGATGATGAAAAAAGGTTTGTAGCAGCTTGTAAGACTCATGGGGTAAAACCTATGACCACTATCTTTAATGGGAGAGATTTTGAAAGATTTAATTTAGTGGGGTATGATGATTTGAAACTTTCTGGTTATAGTGTTGAAAAAGTTTTGCCATATATTAAATCATTTGATTTTAGGAGGTTGTATATCTCTACTTCAAGTCTAAGTTTACAAGAGATTAAAAAAACTAAAATAATATTAGATAATAAAAATATTAAGGATTACACTTTTTTAAATTGTACTTGTGTATATCCAACACCATTAGATAAATTGAATTTACAAAATATAGATTTTTTTAGAAATGAGTTAGGAATTGAAAAGGTAGGATTTAGTGACCATTCAAATCCATACGAAGATAATTTGTTAAGTAGTAAATTAGCAATCTATCAAGATATAGAGGTATTGGAAAGACATTTCACAATATTAAAACCAGAAGATACAAGAGATGGTAAAGTTTCTGTTACACCAGATATGATAGTAGAGTTAAAAAGGTTTAGTGAATTATCTAAAGTTCAACAATATGAAGAGTTAAACGAATTTAATGAAACACAAAAGTTTAATCATAATTACTATAGGAATAGATTTTAATGTCAAGAGTAAATGGAAAATCAGCACACGAGTGGATTGAAGAAAATCATCCACAAAATGGTGAATGGATTGTGTATTACAAAAAAGATACTAATTCAGAGAAAGTTACACTTGACCCAGAAGAATCGGATGGTAAACGATGGCAGTTCAAATACAAAGATGGTGTTAAGATAAATCATTCGTATGGGTGGTATCGAGATGGTACACTTAAACAAGTTAAATATTGGATAGATGGTAAGAAACATGGAGAGTTAATTCGTTATTATCAAAATGGTAAAATCAATGACCACTTTCATTATAAGAATGGTGTAAAACATGGTACACAAGTTTCATACAATAAATATGGTTTTTGTGAAAGGGGTTCTGCAGAATATATAGATGGTAAATTTATAAGATATAGTATAGAACCATTCTCACCTACAATAGCTAAAACATATAAAGTAAGTTATATATTGGTTTGGGGAGATACTAATTCGTTACATCGTATTGACCCTAAACACTATCAAGTTAAAGATGATGTAAATTTAGCATTATTGCAACATACTCATATATTAATAAATCAGATATTAAAACAAGACCCACATGAAATATTAATAATGGATAATGAGGGGAATTTTCCTAAACATGAAGATAATAGAGTAAAGGTTATACCATCATATCAATCTGTAGGATACCTTGATGGAGAAAGACCTGCATGGTTGAATAAAATTAATATAGGTGATAAATGGGATGATGGAGATTTTAATCATACTAAATCTGTATCAATGGCATACAATCATGGGATTACAAAAGCAACAGGTGATTATTTTATACTACAGCATAATGATACTCTTTATATAAACAATTTAGTACCAGATTTAATAACAAAATTAGAAAAAGAAAGTTATGCTTACATCACCATAGATAAAAAACCACCGAAACATGAAGAATATGAAAAGTATGAATACTTTACAGATTGTTATTGGTTTTTATGTAGGAAAGATTTTTACTCAAGTAATGATATTTGGGTGGATTGGAAACGAGGTGATACAAATCATTTAGCCACCATTACTTGTAAGGATACAAATCAAAACTATTTACACTTACCTGGATTTTTTGAAAATGATGAACACAAAAAAGAGTTATATAATCCACAATACGGATACACTTATGATAAGGGTAATCTTCATACATTTGAAGATGAACCATTCATCTTACATTTAAAGGGTGGTACAGGTCTATATAGAATTTTAAAGGATAACCGATGATTCTTTTGACAAATGGAGATAGTTGGACACAAGGTGATTCACCAGCACAAGATGTAAATTGGGAAGCAAAAAAGAGTTTGGATTGGTATGATATAATTCCAAATTTTGGTTCATCCGCAAACATAACAGAACCAACGATTCGATATAAGTTTTACGATAGTGATGTATGGCCAAAGGTATTGGGTAAAAGTTTAAATTGTGAAACTTGGAATGCTGGTAGGTTGGGTGCAAGTAATGATTGGATTACACACACCACCATAAACTCATTGGAGTATTTAAGAAAACAAGGTAAAACTAATGTATTTGTTATTATAGGTTGGAGTTCTTTTTTAAGGTGGAACAAAAAACATTTTCATAAAAAACACCAAGAATTCAGACACCTACCAGAACAAGCCTCTTCTTATGTTCGCAAAAGAAAAAACAATAAAACTTTTGATTTGAGTCCAGTTATACATAATAGTATTGAACCAATATTACTTTTACAAGATTTTTTAAAAGCTAGAAAAATTCCTTATTTATTTTTTAATGCGTTTGATAACTACAATTATGAAGATATACAAAACCATAGTTTAAACGATTTCATTGATTACGATTATATTTATAAAGGAAGCTTTAAATATTCATTTAGAAAATACATTCAAGGTTTTGAGAATGTGGAATGGGACCAAGAAGAAAATGAGTATTTTGTAACTGCTCATCCAAAAGATAAATCTCATATATTATGGGGAAAAGAATTACACAGATACATAAAGGAGAACTACGATGATATCATTTTTTAAAAATCTTTGGTATAAACTTATAACAGAGATTAAATACAGAAAGAAATTAAAAGAAATTAAAAAACGAGACCCATTCATATACAAATGAGTGAGAACGAGTTTTTTAAAAACTTATATCCACCACCATATCAGTATATTAAATTACATGATATAGATATACACATACCACAACCATTTGATTATTGGGATAGACCAAGAACTAAAGAAGAAGGGCCAGTGTGTGAATGTGTAGGTGAGAATACAAACAAAGCTCTTTTCTTATATTTTCAAGGATTGATAAAAAGGGGTATACCATTACCTATTTATATCAATAAAGATAATAAGATTATGGACGGGTGGCATAGATATCACGCATACTATTACCTCAAAACACCAACAATACCAGTCTATCGTAGTAAATTGTGGAGAAATCATGGAGTTTGTTGGAAAAAAGGTTTACAAGGTAAGAGAAGATTACGAGTGAAAACTTGGTAATTTTATATTTATAGATGTGAAACTATATAGGGAATATAATGATTAAGTTAATAGATTTATTAGAAGTTAGTGAGACAGGAAAAAATGCCAATAGTGAATCACTTGGTGGATACAAAGGTTTTATAAAACCAGAAGAATTTGAATCATACAAAAAGTGGATTGCTAAATCACTTAAACTACAATTAGTTGAGGGTGTAAATGATAAAGGTGTTTTAAAAGCAGTATTCCTTGCAGGTGGACCTGGAAGTGGTAAAACTTACGCTGCCAAACAAATATTTGGTATACCTGATAGATTTAATATATCTATGAGTGGTATGAAAATGGTTAACTCAGATAAAGAGTTAAAGTACTTACTAAAGAAATACGGATTCGGTACAGATTTAGATAAGATGCCAGATGAAGTATTTGCTAACTTAACAGGTGATGGAAAAGATTCAAGTGGATTAAGAAAGTTTGCTAAATCACTTACTAAAGAAAGAGAGAGATTATATCGTAATGGTAGGTTAGGTATGATAATAGATGGTACAGGTCATGATTTTGGAAAGATACAAAGTAAGAAAAAGAAATTAGAAGATATTGGATATGATACTTATATGGTGATGGTAAACACATCATTAGAGGTAGCACAAAAAAGAAATCAAGAAAGAGATAGAATACTACCACCAGATTTATTAGAGAAGAGTTGGAAAGATGTACAGCAGAATCTTGGTTCTTTTCAAAACTTATTCAAAAATAATTTCGTGATAGTGGATAATTCAAAACACTTGAACGCTAAAGAATCGGAGGCAAAATTTGTTCCATTGGTTACTAAAGTTGTTAGAAAGTTTGTTGCGAAACCTATCAAAAACAAACTTGGACTCAAGTGGATTGAGAAACAGAAAAAACTTAATAGGAGAAAATAAGATGTTAACTACTTTTGATGAAATCATAGAAGTAACACTACACCACGAGGGTGGTTATGTTCACGACCCAAAAGATTTAGGTGGTGAAACAAATTTCGGTATAGCAAAAAGATTTTATCCAGATGTGGATATTAAGAATCTAACTAAAGATGATGCTAAAGAAATTTACAAAAAAGATTATTGGGATAAAAATAAAGTGGATGATTTAGCTGATGAACTAAAACATATCTTTTTTGATATGTGTGTGAATCAAGGTAGAGGTACTGCAGTAAAAATTTTACAACGAGCATGTAATGCAAAAGGTGCTGATTTAGCAGTAGATGGTGGGTTTGGACCTGGAACAAAAGGTGCAATAGAAACCTATAAACCATCATTAGAGAGAGTTCGTTGTTACAGATTAAAACACTATTATGATTTAGTGAATAAGAAACCTGAACAAGAAAGATTTTTGTTCGGTTGGTTTAAGAGAGGACTTTCAGTATAATGGCTTTTGTGATTGCAGAACCTTGTGTAAGTACTTGTGATACAGCATGTGTTGCAGTTTGTCCTGTGGATTGTATTCATGGGCCAATTGATAAGACAGGATTGGGTGCAGAAGTTGAGGGTATGGAATCGGTAGATGGATTACAATTATACATTGACCCAGATGAATGTATAGATTGTGGTGCATGTGAACCTGAGTGTCCTGTAGAAGCAATATTTGACGAAGATATGTTGCCAGATGAGTGGACGAATTATATTGAAATCAATAAAGAATTTTTTAGTGAGTAAGTGATGGCAGGAGATTGTTATCAAGCAAATGGTAATTTTATTATTACCAAAATGGATGACAAAGATTTTAAGTTGTGTCATGGAGTGGCTATTTTATCTACAGATGGAAAACCATTCGGACATTGTTGGATAGAGAAAGGTGGAGCCGTAATGGATTTCTCAAATGGGAAAAAGATTGGAACCACGAAAAAGAAATATTATGAATTAGGTGGTATACCTGTTAAGGGGTATAAAACATATAAGTATACTGCAAGAGAAGCAGCTATGAAAATGGTACAAAAAGGACATTGGGGGCCGTGGGATTCAACACCACCGAGATAAATTATGAAGATACAAGAATTTTCAAAACACTTAGATGAACCAAGAGAGATTGGTAAGAAAAAAGATAGATTATCATCAAAGGAAAAAACGATGGTTAAAAAACAATTAGGTGAACACTTAGGTATCACTACAGAACAAGCAAAACAAATACTCGATAATATGTGTGTAGAGTGTGGAAACCTTGTAGATGAAAATTTAAAAAAATGGTTTAGTGATAAATGGGTGAATATCGGTAAGAAAGATAAAAGTGGTAAACATCCTGCTTGTGGTACGAGTGGTGATAAGAGAGCATATGCAAAATGTGTTCCTGCATCAAAGGCTCGTAGTATGAGTAAAAAAGATAAAGAATCTGCAACTCGAAGAAAACGAAGTGCACAAAATCAAGCTAATAGAGGTGGTAAGAAATCTGCTGGACAAGGTAAAGCTCCAATCAGAGTATCCACGAAACCTGAGAAGTAGGAGACAGAAGTGAAAAGTTTAAAACAATTATTATCTAAAGTAAAAAGTGGTAAGATGGATAAGAAAACTGCTAAAGACTTGGACAAGTTGGTAACAAGAGGTGATGGTTTTGTAGTGATTACGAAATCAAAGAAAAACGGATACAATCGTTTCCATGCCAATCAAGTAGATGATAGAGGTATTGATATTGTTCCACATATGAGAGATTTCAAACCAAAGAAAGGTGTATATAAACCAGAACACGCAATGACAGATATTAATTGGAAAGATGTAAAAGATATTTACATGGAGAATAAAATGAATTTAGAAGAATTAGTAGGAAAGAAACTCACAGAAGCTCAATTTGATGAAGCTGCTGGTGAAAAGGATGCTTGTTATCATAAAGTAAAAGCAAGATACGATGTGTGGCCATCTGCGTATGCAAGTGGTGCATTAGTAAAATGTCGTAAGGTTGGTGCTAAAAATTGGGGTAACAAATCTAAAAAAGAATCATATGATATATGGGCAGAAGATGGTTCATTTGGATACACAATGACAGGGTTGGTTGAAGCAGAATATCAAGGAAGAAAAGTAAAACTTGGTAAACCAATGCAAGGTGATGTAAAGAAATTTAAGGTATATGTAAAGAATCCAGCAGGTAATGTTGTGAAAGTAAACTTTGGTCAAGGAGGAGATGCTAAGGGTGGTACAATGAGAATTCGTAAATCAAATCCTAAAGCTCGTAAAGCATTTAGAGCAAGACATAATTGTGATTCACCAGGCCCAAGACATAAAGCAAGATATTGGTCTTGTAGGAAGTGGTAGTGGATAAATTAACCAAATGGTTAACTAAACCTCTTTTGGATGAGGGTGTGGATTTACCCATAGAGATTGGTGATACAGTCAAGATGGGAAAATTTAAAAACAAAAGGGTAGTCGTTAAGAAAATAAATTGGAATGAAAAGGGTGATTTATTGATTAATGGAAGACCTGCACTAAAATTCAGAATAACTAAACAAGAACCTCAAGAGAATATTCAAGAGGGAAAGATTAGTTTAAATGTTCCAAATGATATAAAAAAAATTCACAAACTATTCCGAAAAAACAAAAAACAATTATACATTGTAGGTGGAGCAGTTCGTGATGCAATACTTGGTAAGAAACCAAAAGACTTTGATTTAGCAACAGATGCAAAACCAGATGAGGTATTGAAGATTGCAAAGAAAGGTGGAATGAAAACCTATGAAGTTGGTAAACAATTTGGTGTTGTGGTTGTAGGTGGGCATGAGATTGCTACATTCAGAAAAGATATAGGTAAAGGTAGAAGACCTAAAGCAGTTGATTTCTCTGATATACAAGGTGATGTAAAGAGAAGAGATTTAACTATCAACGCTATGTTCTATGATATAGAGAGAAGTGAAGTAGTTGATTTAACAGGTGGATTAGAAGATTTAAAAAATAAAATTATAAGAACAGTCGGTAAAGCAAAAGAAAGATTTGATGAAGACCCATTGAGAAAATTAAGAGCATTAAGATTTCAAGCAGTTGTTGGTGGTAAGATGGATAAAGATACTGCAAAGGCATTGATGATTAATCCAAGTTTAAAGGGTGTAAGTTTTGAAAGAGTAAGAGAAGAGTTTATAAAGGCGATTGAAAAGGGCAAATCATCACAGAAATTTATGGGTGAACTTGATAAGTTTGGATTTACAAAACAAATGTTCCCACAAGTAAATATAAGTAAACCTTACCCAAATGTCAAGGATTATATTTTATTTCTTGCAACTATTTTAAGAAAAAATAATGTAGGTAAATTACCTAAGATTTTAAATAAATTAAAGTATAGTGGAGAAGAGGTAAACAATATTACTTTCTTAGTATACTTAAATGATTTTAAACCACAGAACATTTATATGGTGAAGAAGGCACAAGATAAAACTACATTATCATCTAAAGATATTATTAACTATGGAAGAATAGTTGGAAAAGATTTTAGTAAAATTGCAAACTTCAAACTAAGTGTAAAGGCAAGTGGTGATGAGTTTGTTGGATTAAAAGGGAGAGAGATTGGTGATAAGATAAAAGAGTTAGAAACAAAAAACTTTTTAGGTGAAGAGAAAAACTTCACATTTGGTACAAGTTGGATACCAACATCACTTAGTCAAAGAAAGAAAATGAAAAAATTACACAAAAGAACTAATCGTAGTATTAGGGGTGAAAACATACCATCACCAAGTAGGAAAGGTATAAATAAAAACAAAACTGATAGAATGAGTGGTTATAAAAAGGTAGAGGAAATAGCAGTTCGTAAGAAACCTAAAACATTCAGAGATATTTATAACGCTATTCCAAGTGATTTAAAGAAACGAGTTATGAACCTTAAAAACTTTGACCAACGAAGAGATGCTCATCCAGAGGGTAATGTTTTAAAACATACCATTGCTGTAACTAATAGAGCATTAAAAACTGGTGATATAGATTTTGCTTTATCAGCATTGTTTCACGATATAGGAAAGGACTCAACCGCAAAGATACATCCAAAGAAAGGTTTCTGGACACATTATGGACACGAGAAAGTTTCTGCTCAACTTGTATTGAAACACAAGAAGTGGATACAATCATTAGGTGGTGATGTTGATGATATACATTATATAGTAAAGAATCATATGAGAATGAAAGTCTTTGATAAGATGAGGTGGCATAAACAAGATACGATGAGGAAAGATAAAGCATTTGGTAAGTTACAAAAATTTACTACATTCGATAAGGGTGGTAGGGGTATAAGTGATGGTAAAATAAATAAAAAAACACTTGACTCTTATATGGAAAATGTCGTATATTCTATCATAGACGATGGGGATTCTGCAATCAATTTGAAAGAGAATAAGATTAAAAAAGTAATAGGTATTTATGGGGGAAGATTTCAACCATTTGGACCACATCACCTAAAAACATTTAAGTGGTTACAATCTAAGGTAGATGATGCATATATCACTACATCTGATATAAAGAAACCACCAAGACACCCAATGAACTTTCAAGAGAAAGCAAGACATATGGCAAAGATGGGTGTACCAAAAAATAAAATTAGAAAAGAAAAAGTACCTTTAGTTTCAAAAGAGTTACTTAAAAAGTTTGACCCAAAAACTACCGCAGTTGTTTATATCTTTGGAGCAAAAGATGCTGGTAGATTAAGTGGTGGTAAGAATAAAAGTGGTAAATTATCATACTTCCAAGATTACAAAAAGAATAAGGGTAATATAAAAGGACATGAAGAACATGGATACTTTTTAGTTGCACCACATGTCAGTATGAAAATCGGTGGTAATGAAATTTCAGGTACCACAATGAGAAACATATTAGGTTCACCTAAAATAAAAGATGAAGATAGACCAAAGGTATTTAAAAAATTATTTGGATACTATGATAAGGGTGTGTTCACTATGATGAACAATAAATTTAAAAAGTTATTTGAATTTTATAATCAACAATCAGTAAAAGATATAATTAAAGAGGTTAGTGCACTCGGAGATACTGTCACACCAAGTGATTTAGATGATGAGGGATTATATGATTTCTTTGGTTCATTTAAAGATTATAAACGAGTATCACCAAAACATGCTGAAATAATGGGTTGGGAAGTAGTTGGTGATATTATTGGAAAGAATGCAATAGACCCAGGTTATGATTTTAGTTTTGCAGGAATTGAAAGAGTTCCGACAGTCACATTCGGAAAAACGATAAATCAAGATACATCTAATGAGGATAGTGTTGATAATCCATTCCCTAAATATAGAGCACATATGATACAAATGGCAAACAAGATGGGTATGGAGATTGTTAAGTTCTTTGGTAAACCTACTGCTAAGATGAAAGATTCACATACACATGATATGAAAACATCAACAAGTGGTGTTAAGAAAATTAAGAAGATGCAAGAGAATTATTTAGAGGATGTTAGTGTATTATTAGAGGGTGGAGCGTATGGACACATGTCTCATCCATTTGATGATAATAATCTTACATTTTCAGACTTGAAGACCATAATTATTAATGGTATAGGAGGAAAGTTAGATAGAGAAGATGGTGTTACAGAGAAACTTGATGGACAGAATTTAATGGTAAGTTGGATTGATGGTAAATTAAGAGCAGCTCGTAACAAAGGACATCTAAAGAATTTTGGTAAAACATCACCAACAACAAGTGGAATAAAATCTATGTTTAGTGGTAGAGGAAATATAGAAAAAGCTTTTGTAGGTGCAATGAAAGATTTAGAAAAATCAATCGGTTCATTATCAGATAAACAACAAGAGAAGATATTCGGTAATGGAAAACGATGGATGAACTTAGAGGTTATGTATCCAGCAACAGCAAATGTAGTAGATTACGATGTAGCAGAAATAATATTTCATGGTACATTAGAGTATGATGAAAGTGGTAGACCAATTGGTCAACCTAAAGATAGTGCTCGTATGTTGGCAGGTATGATTAAACAAACAAACAACCATATACAAAAAATGTTCAAGATTGGTAAACCAAACTTCTTGACTGTTCCAAAGGTACAAGATTTTGGTAAGAAGAAAAGTATGTACTTAGGAAAGTTAAAGAAGTTACAATCTCAATATAGTTTAAAAGATACAGATACATTGGGTGAATACCATGAATCATATTGGAGAGAGTATATTTTTAATGCTAGTAAACAATTTAAAGTAAAATTAAAACCTGCACAATTTGCTAAGTTAGTAAAGAGATGGGCATACTTTGATAAAAGTTATAAAATACCAGAAATTAAAAAAGATTATAAAGATAAGCCTAAATTTTTAAATTGGGTACTATCAACAGATAAACAAGACCATAGTAAGATTTTTAAAGATAATATAAAACCATTTGAGATATTGTTCTTTTCAGTAGGTGCAGAGATATTGAAAAACATAAGTGGATACATGGCAGTTAATCCAGATAAAACAATTCAGAAAATGAGAAAAGAAATGATTAGTGCAATGAAAGATTTGCAGAAACCAGACAAAATAGAGAAATTAAAAAAACTAAAAATACAAATCGAAAAACTACAGAAGATTGGTGGGTTAAAAGCAATCGTACCAAGTGAGGGTATAGTGTTTAAGTATAAAGGTAACACATACAAGTTCACAGGTGCATTTGCTCCAATTAATCAAATATTAGGTAGTATAAAATTCGGTTAAGGAGTTATAATGGCAGGATATAGTAAAGAGATGGAAAGAGCCAATAAGGCATTAAAAGATTTAATGTCAGGCAAAGACCATGAAAAAGAATATGTTCAAGTAGGATACGAGGGTAAGAAAGAAGACCTTGGTGGAAAGACCCGAGAATCAGACCTAAGTAAAGTAATGCAATCGATTAGGATGCCTTTGTTTTGTCCTAAATGTAAAAAAACAATGAAGAAAAAACTTGATGATAAGTTTTGGAAAACAAAAGGACATTGTTTTGATTGTCAAATAGAATTTGAAAATAAATTAAGAGTTAAAGGTGAGTTTGATACCTATGCTAAAGAAATTATCAATGGTAATAAAAAAGCATTCTTAAAGGATATGAAACAATCACTTGACGAATTTGAAGAAACTGGTGGAAAAGTTGAATGGCTCAATTCAGTTGGGGTTCAAGATGTTGAACTCGAAAAAGAAAAATGGGAAATGGGTGAAAGTGAATTTGCTAAAGTAGTAGATGAAGCTAAAGAACATATAACTAAATTAGAAAAGGCAATTGAAGATGAGTCAAAAGAACTTGATACTACCAGAGAAAGTAGTAATTGATTTGATGGCGTTGACCTCACGATTAGGTGAAATAGCAATTGATTACAATAACAAAATTGGTGGTACAGAAACAGAAAATTTAGTAAGATTGTATACGAAAGTAATCCATAAACTCATGGATTTAGAATACCAAGATTTGAATAATCCAACGGGTTATTCATTTGAAGAACTCTTAAAGAGTGCAGGAATAGATAAACCTAATAAGGGAGAAGAATAATGATAGGTGGAATACTGAATTTCATCATGGGACTTTTTGGTGGAAAGAAAAAAGAAGAAGTTAAAAAGTTAGATGAAGCAATTAAAGTAAAAAATCAAGAAGTAACTAAACTTGAAAAAGAAGTAGTGAAACTTGAGAAGAAGAAGAAAGTCAACAAAAAAGAAGTTGGTAATCTTAAACGAAAAGTAACCAATACTAAAAAACAAATACTTGCAGCTGAAGAAGCAGTAAAAACAGATAATGTTGATGAAGCAGTAAAATTTTTGAAGAAATTTAGTAAGTAGTATATACTTATATATATGAGATATTTTATTTACATATTATTTCTTGGTTTATTGTTCGGGCAAGATAACAAAACTTTTACCTTTTCAGAGGAAGAAGTTCTTGGGTTCACTAACAAAATCAAAGAATTAGAGTTAAAAGATAGTTTGAATGTATCTTTAGTAGGAGATTTAGAAAAACAAATTTTCCTATTAGAAGATAATGCATTATCTGATTCACTAATTATTGATTTTAGAACACATCAACTTCAGTTACAAAAAGAAACTATTAATTTGTATAAGGAAAAAGTTAAAGTGGTAAAACCTAAATGGCACGAAAACAAATGGTTATGGTTTGTTTATGGTGTTGGTGCTACAGCAATTTCAGTTAATCTTGCAGGACAAATAACAAACTAATGGCAACACAGATAAAAGAAGTAATCAAACAAGAGTATATTAAGTGTGCTCAAGACCCGGTCTACTTTTTAAAAAAGTATTGTATGATTCAACACCCGATTAAGGGTAAGATACCTTTTTCATTGTATCCTTTTCAAGAGGAAACAGTCAAAGAGATTAAAGATAATCGTTTCAATATTATTTTAAAAGCAAGACAGTTAGGTATCAGTACTTTAACTGCAGGATATTCTTTATGGTTAATGACATTCTTCCAAGATAAAAACATCTTGGTAATTGCAACCAAACAAGATACTGCAAAGAACTTGGTTACTAAAGTTCGTGTGATGCATGCAAATTTACCATCGTGGTTGAAACAAAAATGTGTTGAGGATAATAAATTAAATCTTCGATATGTAAATGGTTCACAGATTAAAGCAAGTGCAAGTGGACCAGAAGCTGCTCGTTCAGAAGCTCTATCATTATTGATATTAGATGAGGCTGCATTTATCGATAAGATAGATGATATATGGACTGCATCTCAACAAACACTTACAACAGGTGGTAGTTGTATTGCACTTTCAACACCTAACGGAGTTGGTAATTGGTTTCATCAAACTTGGGTTCAAGCAGAAGAGGGTAGAGGATTGTTCAATGATATTAAATTACATTGGACGGTACATCCAGATAGAGGACAAGAGTGGAGAGATGAACAAGATGAACTATTAGGTTTACAAGGTGCTGCACAAGAATGTGATTGTGATTTTATCACTTCTGGTACATCAGTTATTGATGGTGTGTTATTAGAAAATTGTAGAACAAAGAGTGTAAAAGACCCGATAGAAAAAAGAGGTATTGATGGTAATTGTTGGATATGGGAACCACCAAACTATACAAGAGATTATATAGTATGTGCCGATGTAGGTAGGGGTGATTCAAAAGATTATAGTGCATTCCATGTAATTGATGTAGAGAATGTAGAACAAGTTGCTGAATACAAAGGTAGGTTGAGTACAAAAGATTTTGGTAATATGTTGGTTAGTATTGCAACAGAATATAACGATGCATTACTAATTATAGAAAACAATAATATTGGTTGGGCAACAATCCAACAAGTAATAGATAGGGATTATCCTAATCTATTTTATACGAGTAAGGATTTACAATACATCGATGTACAACATCAGATGAATAATAAATTCAGAAGTGAAGAAAAGAGAATGGTGGCAGGATTTTCAACGACAATGAAGACACGCCCACTAATTATAGCTAAGCTAGAAGAATTTTTTAGAGAGGAGAGTGTAGTAGTTCGTAGTAATCGTTTGATTGATGAATTATTTACTTTCATCTACAATAATAATAGAGCCGAAGCAATGAGTGGATATAACGATGATTTAGTTATGTCATTCGCTATCGGTTTGTGGGTTCGTGATACTGCATTAAGATTACGAACTGAGGGAATTGAATTAACAAAAAAGACCTTAAACAGAATGCAAGATGTTGATGGTCTTTATACACCCGAAGAGAACAAAAATGATTCTTGGGAATGGGATGTAGATAAGAAAAAAGAGTCATTAGAGTGGCTCTTGTAAGTGAGGTAAAAAATGGCAGATACAACATTATTCGGTAGACTGAGACGATTGTTCTCAACAAATGTTATCGTAAGAAATGTCGGTGGAAGAAAATTAAAAGTAGCAGATACTGAACAAGTGCAGGCAGCAACAAAGTCACACTTGGTTGATAGGTATTCAAAACTACATAGTGGATTGGATATGGCAAATAGTGGATATTCAAGTTTTGCACAATTACAACAAGCAAGATTAGGATTATTCAAAGATTATGAAACTATGGAAGCTGATTCCATTATCGCATCTGCACTTGATATTTATGCTGATGAATCTACAATGAAAAATCCATATGGTCAAGCATTAGAGATTCAAAGTGATAATGATAATATAAAACAAATCTTACATAATTTGTTCTATGATATCATGAACATTGAATTTAATCTATGGCCTTGGACAAGAAACCTCGTAAAGTATGGAGACTTCTTTTTATACTTAGATGTAGAGGATAAGTATGGTATCACAAATGTAATACCAATATCTTCATACGAATTGGTTCGTTCAGAGGGAGAAGACCCAGAAAATCCATATTATGTAAAGTTCTATATGGAATCACAAGAATCACAACATCCTTATTTTACTCGTTCAAGTAATGGTAAAAAAATAGAATTTGAAAATTTTCAAATTGCACACTTCAGATTAGCAAGTGATAGTAATCTAATGCCTTATGGTAAATCTATTTTAGAAAGTGGTAGAAAGGTTTGGAAACAATTAACTCTTATGGAAGATGCTATGTTAATACATAGAATCATGAGAGCACCAGAAAAAAGAGTATTCAAAGTAGATATTGGAAACATACCACCGAATGAAGTTGATAACTATATGCAAAGAATTATCAACAAAATGAAGAAGACTCCATTTATGGATGACCAGACAGGTGATTATAATTTGAAGTTCAACATACAGAATCTTACAGAAGACTTCTTTATGCCAGTTCGAGGTGGAGATAGTGGTACAAATATCGAATCACTACCTGGAATGACTTATGAAACTACAGAAGATATTGAATATCTAAAGAATCGTTTATTGGCTGCACTTCATGTACCAAAAGCGTTCTTAGGATATGAAGAGGGATTAGGTTCAAAAGCAACATTAGCAGCAGAGGATGTTAGATTTGCTCGTACTATTGAAAGAGTTCAAAGAATTCTTGTTAGTGAGTTAACTAAGATTGCTGTTGTACATTTATACTCACAAGGGTATACAGATGCAGAGTTGGTAAACTTTGAACTAAACCTAACAAGTCCATCTACAATTTATGAACAAGAAAAGATTGAATTGTGGAGTAATAAAATAAATCTTGCTCGTGATATGAAAGATAATAAGATGATGAGTACGGAGTGGATTTATAAGAACATCTTTAACTTTTCTGATGACCAAATTGATACAATGGATAAAGAGTTGGTACATGACCAAAAAACTAAATTCAGATTTGACCAGATTGAATCAGAGGGTAATGACCCAGCAGATAGTGGTGAATCAGTAGGTACACCAAGTGATATGCAATCAGGTGGTTTTGACCAAGAATCAAAATCAGGTTCAGTATTTAAAGACGAGGGTGGTGCACCAGAGGGTGGATTTGATGGAGCAGGAAGACCAAAGGAAGTTAGTAAATATAACAAAGATGGTAGTGCAAGAGGTAGAGAACCACTTGGTAGACCAAAGATTCCGATGGCTTTAGCACATTATGATGGTTTGAAAAAATCATTTGGTAAACAGGCTAGAAAAGTTTTGAAAGAAACTATGGATAGTGAAAAAATTAATGAGGAATATAAAGATTTCAAGGAAGATAAATAACGATTTCTTGAAAGTTTTATATTTATATATGGTACGAATAAATAAAAATATTGGAGTGTTTGATGTCAACCCAAAAGAAGCATAATAAAATAAAAAATACTGGTATACTTTTCGAGTTACTTACCAGACAGATTGCAGTGGATGTAATGAATGATAAAAAAGATTCACCTGCTATAAAAATCATAAAGGAATTTTTCAATAATAAATCCCAATTGGGTAAAGAAAATGAACTTTATAAGATTTTGGTCGAAAAAAAGTACAAAAATTTAAACCAAGCTGAGATATTAATCGAAGCAGTGATTAAAAATCGTAGAAAATTATCAAATCGTAGATTAAGAAATGAAAAATACAATTTGATAAAAGAAATCAAAGAAAACTATGGTGTAAACGCGTTTTTTAATTCAAGAATTCCAAACTATAAAGTATTAGCATCAGTTTATACTTTATTTGAAAATGAATCTGTAAAAGAAGTAGTAGATTCTGTAGAGGAAACAGATTCAAAAATAACTATATTAGAAGCAATCACAGACACAGACATCAAATCAAACAAATCTTCTAATAAAGTGTTAGAGTCGTACCAAACTCAAGATACGGATGTAAGATTATTAACTTATCAGTTATTAGTTGATAAATTCAATAAAAAATACACAAATCTAAATGAAGCTCAAAAAAATCTATTGAGGGAATACATCAATAACTTATCAAACACTAATTCTTTGAGAGAATTCATAGATTCTGAAGTTACAAAAGTAAAATCTAAATTAAAATCACATCTAACAAGAATAGATGACAAGATTACTAAAATAAAACTTTCTGAGGCAATCAAACATACTGATACCTCAATTGGTGGTAAGTTAGTAAAGGATTCCCATGTTGTGGCTTTGATGAGATACTATGAGTTAATCAAGGAGTTAGACAATGTCCACCAAAATAACTAAAACAAGATTTAAAGAAATACTCAAACACCTTATTCGTAAGGAAATAGAAGAAGTATCCACGACTGTATCTGCAGGTGGAGAGAGTGGAACTGGTATTCATTATGATACACCTAAAGCGTTCTCTACTGGCTCTGGTCATCCAACAGATGGTGAAGTTGGTGGATATGAAAAGGTAAAAGAACAAGTTAATGAGGTAATGTTCGCAGTTAAAGTTGATAAGGGAGATGGTAATGTAATACAAACTATCGTTAACGCATCATCTAAATCACAAGCTAAAGCAAGAATTGCAAGAATACTTAAAGGTGGATTGAAGGCAATTAAAGATGTACAACGAGTTCAACCATCACTTGGTAAACAAATTGATAAAAAACTTGAATCAGTAAACGAAGGTCGTTATCACGATTGGAGAAACGACGAAACCTTAACACCAAAACAAAAAATTGGTAAAAGTATTCGTGAAGTTAAAAACTCACTAAACGAGTTAGATAAGATGGTTAAGATGGCAGTTAAATTAAAAACCGAATTAAATGTTGATTCAAACTCGTATTGGAAAAATACACATAAGGCAATCACAAAGATTTCAGAAAGATTAGTCAAGATGGCAAACAAAGTAGGGAACTTAAAATGAACGATAAATATTTAAAAGAATCGATTGATATCTTAAATAGAAAGTTTGGTGACCCGTTACCTACTCTTGAAGATACCATGAAATGGCATAAAGAGCAAAAATTAAAAGAATTAAAGTTTGGTTCAAAAGCACAATACGATAAGTATAAAAAAGACCATATCATCAAACCAGGTACAGAGATTGAGATTGATGGTAAAAAATCTGTAGAAAAAGGTGAAGCAAAACCAAATAAAAAAGTTGATAAACAGATGTCTAAAGCAGCAGATGATGCAAACGCTAAGATGGATGCAGCAGAAAAAGCAGCAAAGAAAAAGATGAACTTTCAAAGAGAGGGTACATTGATGGAAAACCCAGTCGTTGCAGCAGCAGTAGCTGCAGCAATGCAACAACAATCTATCTCTAATCCAAAAACTAAAAATAAAATAAAACTCTCTACTGCAATAAAATCTAAAGATTCGGCAATTGCTGAACCTGCTAAGAAAAAAGCAAAAAGTATCATACAAAGAATTAAAGATAAGTTCAAAGGTAAAGAAAAATCTGAACCTAAGAAACAATCTAAATCAGATGCAGCTTTCTACAAAAGACAATTTACTGGTGAGGTACAAGAGGGACCAGATGATGTAAGATTCGCAAGAAAAGCTATGAGTAAGATTGCAAAACATGAAGCATCATTAAGAAAAGCAATGTTTGAATTAGAACAGGCATTCTTAAGAGACCCAAGACCAGAAAACCAAAAGTTGGCAAAAGAAATCAAAAAGGCTTATAAGAGTAATGTGACTGGATTCATGAAAGATTCAGTTCAAATGATTAAAAGGATGAAGTAAGATGAAAAACCTAATTGTAGATTACATACCATTTGAAATATCACCAGAACAAATTAACGAATCCATGAAAGAAAATAATGGTAAGTTAGTTGTTAAGGGTGTATTACAAAGAGCAGATGCTAAAAACCAAAATGGTAGAGTATATCCAAAGGAAATTCTAACAAGAGAAGCAAAAAACTATGCTCAAAACTTTATTAAACAAAGTAGAGCGTTGGGTGAATTAGACCATCCAGATAGTTCAGTTGTTAATCTACAAAATGTATCACATAATGTAACTGAGATGCACTTTGAGGGAGATAGTTTATTAGGGACAGTAGAAATCCTAACCACACCAAGTGGAAATATTTTAAGAGAATTATTCAAGAATGGTATCAAGTTAGGTATCAGTTCTCGTGGAATGGGTTCAGTAGAACAAGTTAGTGAAGCAGATGGAGATGTGATGAAAGTAGGACAAGATTTCGAACTTATCGCGTTTGATTTTGTAAGTAATCCATCTACACATGGTGCTTTCATGCACCCTTTAAGTGAGGGTGTTGATAATACACAACAAAGTAGAACTTGTGGTAAGTATTGTAAAGCAGAAGATATCGTTAATAAGATTATAAGAGGAGAGTAATATGCCTGGTTTAGAAGATAAAAAACTACCAAACATACCTAAAGAAAACGATAGTTTGGGTGGAGACACTGGTTTAGAGGGTATACCTATACCACCTAATGGCCAAATTACAAACCCTACATTTACAGAATTTGCTGATGGTAACGATGCACCACAACCACAGAAAGGTAAAGTTGGATTAGAAGATTTTGCTACACCAGATAGTGGTAAGTTAGGAAAAACTTTTATCGGTGATGGATTGGCAAAGTAATGCCTTCCAAATCTAAAGCACAACAAAGATTTATGGGAATGGTTCATGCACTCAATAAGGGTGAGATGGACCCAAGTGATGCTTCACCAGAAGTGAAGAAAGTTGCTAAATCAATGACAAAGAAAGATGCAGAAGATTTTGCATCAACCAAACATAAAGGGAAACCAAACAAAGTGACACAAGAATGGTTAAAGAAAACAATTAGAGAACTAATTGAACAAGAACTAAACCTTGAGGGAACTTGTGGTTATGGTGAAGATGGTGAGTTAGGTGATGAACCTGCAGGACCACACCTATTAAAAATCAAAAAAGAATCCTTTTCAGAATTAGAAGCAGAGAAGTATGATAAGAAATTAAAATCTGCTATTAAAAATATTGCAAAGAAAGATAGAAAAAAAGGATTGATGTTGATGAACTTTTACAAAAAACATTGGATAGAGTTTATGATAAAATCAAAACAAGCACTCGGAGAATCTATACTTAACGAGGGTGAAAAAGAAAAGATTGAACAATTACTAATCAAGTATGGTAACACACCTGAAGATGCAAAACAAATGGTTAGTAAAACCTATGATTACATAAAGAAAGCTTATAGAAATGCAAACGCATCAAAGAAAGCAGAGATTATGTCAGGTTTGATGAAGTTTGAAACAACAGAACACATTGTAAAATTAGTTGAGAAATGTTGGAAAGGATATGAGAAAAAAGGAACAAAGAAAATGTTCGGTAAAACATATCCTAATTGTGTAAAGAACGAAAATATAAATCCAATATTCCATTTAGATGAAACTACTTACAAAGGGTTCGTTAAATATATGAATGATTTCTATGGGCCAAAAGGAGTTTATCCTGATAAAAAGAAAAGAACTCTAAAGATGAAAGATATTGGAATTGCATACTCAGTATTATTAAAGAAGAAACCAGATTTTGAAATCGGATATGATTCTACAGATAGAGAGATGTTAAGAGATATTTTAATGAAGATGAAAAAACTTGACCCAGATTATTCACAAAAAGAATCAGTAGATGAAAGAAAATTAAGTTCTCATCAAAAGAAAGCAATATCGATAGCTATACAGATGAGTGGTAATATGACGAATGCTGTTAAGAAGATTGAAAAAATTAAAAAGGGATTGTCTAATGACAAAAAAGTAAAAGATGCCCTTAAACTTGCAAATGAATCTACAAAAGAATACATGAACACTCAGTTGAAGAAAAAGAAAAAACGAGGATTAGAGGTAGAAAGTAAAACTTCTAATATGATGAGAAATATTCGTAAAGGTGGAACAGCAGGACCTTGGACTATTATTGTGAGTAAAAACAATAGTATAAAGAGAAGCACTATGGTGAAAAATTTAAAAGAGATTCCAGCATATATGGATGATATAAAGAAAAAATTTCCAAATCATAAGATTGGTATAGAATCTAAAGGTGGTAAGATAGTTTATAAAGAAGCAATGGATAAAAGACAAGCTGGTGAAACCTTAAAACAATTAGGTGGTAATAGGTTTATTATGATGACAGGAGCAAAACACTTTGGTGTAGGACCTAATGGAATGAGTTTCAAGATTGGTAGAAATTCCAAAAGAGTAAACCATGTCACAATAGATTTAGATAGAGGTAGAGATTTATATAACATGAGTTTTGATTGGGTAACCATAAAGGGAATTAAGAATAAGAAGAAACTTAAAGGTATTTATAATGACCAATTACAAGATATGTTCACAAAATACACAGGTATGTACACAAGTTTGTAGGAGATTATAGTGATTAAATTAACAGATATATTAAAAGAATCGAAAGTATCTTATCTAACAGAAGCTTTTAAAAGTAAACTATTAAGAAAATTTTCTGTGAGTAATAGAGGTTCGTTAGATAGAGATTTATATAGTTACTTGGCAAGATTGGGTTTAGAAGCAAGTAAGATTGAAGATAATCAAATTACAAAACAATCTAAATTACCTGGAAAGGGTATTGCAATTGCAGTAGCAAGTAAGAAAGTAACTCTTAAAGCAAAAGGTAATAGATATTGGGAATCTAATTTAGAAATAGATAAGGGAACAATTGTAAGTGTATTCAAAGATGGTAAATCATTATGGTACACAAAATCTTGGAGAAGTAAAGATATTCAAGTAAAAAATCCTACAGCGTATGGTTCTGAAGATATGAAAACATTCGGTTTAAATAAATACGGATGGCAAAGTCCAGCATCAGTTAAAAAGATAGATGGTATTCAATTTTATAAAATTTCACTTGAAGAAGATTTACCTTACATGGGTGCTTCAAAATTAAGAAAATTAAGGTCAAATATTAAAGATGGTTCTTGGACATGGAAAACTGATAAGGATTTCCAATATGAAAACGAAAGAAGATATGAAGATGCATTAAAGAATATCTACAATGACCCAGCAAAAGTAAAAAGTGTAATTATGAAAACAAAAGATTATGCTAATAAACTAATTGTTGGATTAGTAGGTGGTAAACCAAATGCACACTCTGATAAAATAATGAAAGGTAAAAAGTTAGACCCTAAAGATGAGGGTGATGTAATGAGAGCGTTAAGTGATATCACAACCGCTATGAATAAGTTTTATGAAAAGATAGATTCTTATCATATGGATTTAAAAAGAGATATAGAAGATAAGAAGAGAAATCCTGATAATGAATATATGGGATTCAACGCACAAAGAGTAGGAAAACAAATTGGTAGTATGTCCAATACGATTACTTCAGGTGCATTTGCGAGGATTTGGTAATGATTAAATTAAAAGATATTATAGGTGAAGATATCGCAAAAGATATTGCAAAAGAAATCACTGCACAAAACGAAGCACTTAAAGGATATGACCAAGCAATGAAAAAGATGTTAACCTTTATGAAGAAATCTGCAGAGAAACAACATAAAAAATCATTTCCATCTACATATGAAAGTGGTCATTGGGAACATCCCGCACATTTGAAAAAAGGACCAAAGTTTGATAGAATAGTTAATGTTCGTGCAAATGAACCAAAGAATGGATTAAGTGTTCACTTCTTTGTAGATAAAAGTAATGGTGATATTTATAAACCTGCTGGATACAATGGAAGAGCAAAGGGTGTAAGGGGTAATATCTTTGAACCTAAAACATATGCAAGATTCGATGTACATGGTGGGTGGTTATACAAAAGATGATTAAGTTAAAAGATTTAATAGTAGAGATTGTATTTCCAGATGACTTTATGAAAGAAATAAAGAGAGCTGAAAAGGAAACTGGTAAAAGATTTAAAGTACCATCAAGTACAAAAAAACTTTGTATGATGGCAAAGAAAGATGGTTTTCATAAATTAGATTATCTTGGTAAACCAGGTAAAGCAAGAAAACCAGATTCATTAATGTATCAAGGGTATGCATTTATAATGGGGTGGGGACATTCTAAGTATAAGAATAAGTGGGATTGGAGAAGTGATAAAAGCCAACCAGTTCTACAGAACATTCAAAACTCAAGTATTTATACGAGTTTGTTTGATTATGATTTTTTACAATACCATGTAACTACAGATTTACAAGCATCACAAGTGGTTGCTAACATACGACCTCGTGAAAAGGATGTAGAACCAGCATTTTATTTAGTTAAGGATTATTTAAATGCGTTTGGTACTCGTGGTAATAATAAAAGAGATGAAGAGATATTAATCAACAAAGTAGATTGGTGGTTAAACAAGAACAAAGTAGAAACAAGATGATTAAGTTAAAAGATTTAATAAAAGAAGAAGAATGTCATTGTGGAGATTCATGTTGTTCTGTAAATGAAAGTTTATATAATGTATCTCAAGATATGAAAGATGGGAAGTTCGATGAGAAGAATCCACAAGTACTTATATCAGGATATGGTGTAACAAATTTAAAGACATTACGAGATAGTTTATCACGAAAGTTTATGGATTTAGCTAAAAAATCTAAAAAGGGTGATGTTAAAAATGTTGAATACTTACTGAAAAAAAATGGAGTTCTTATGGGATTTGTTGATGCATTAGTTAATGCAAACAAAGAATTATCATCACCAACGATGAAAAGAAAAATTACTATGTATAAGAGGAATAAGTAATGCGTAAAACAATGACACATAAAATGTGGTCTCAATGGAAAGATTTTAGATTACAAGAAGTTGATGACCACGAAGGCCAAATGGCAAAAGGTCAATTAGAGAGAAGTATGGAATACTCTAAGATGATTCTTCAAAAGATTGAAAATGCTGATTCTGATGGTGATGGTGAAGTTCAATTACCAGCATGGGTACAATCTAAGTTAACTACATCTATGGAAGATTTACAGAGTGTTCATAATTATTTAGATGGTAAAGATGGTTTAGAGGAAGATTCAATGTATGTACCTGGTTCAATTAAAACCACACATAAGATGCATGTACCAATGTTAGGATATTCTAATGCAGAAGCAAAAAAGTTTGTAGAAAAAGATATCAATACAATGGGTAAATATTTTAATAAAGCATCTCAGTTATCTATCAAAACTATGATGGATGGTGTTAAAGGTGGAAGATATGATGCAATGGATATCATACAAAGTATTAAATCAGGTCCAGCACAAGATACAAGCGTAGGTGTACGAGATATGTTGATTGTGTTATGGAGTAAAGTAGATAAAAGATTTCGTAAATATCTTGGTGGTAAAAAGCGAAGTTCATGATATTTATTAAGGTATAAGGAGATACAAAAATGGCAAAGTTAAAAGACTTAATAAAAGAGAATTTTTCAGTAGTAGGTGGAGTTGTAACTACCCAAGTAATTGGTCATGGTACAAACACTGGTCTTACTGATATTGTAGAGGATATGTATGGTAAGAGTGAAAGGGTTTCTGCACATGATGTGAAAGAAGCAATATCACAATTTACTAAGTATTCAGAAACTTTTCAACAAGAAGAGAATTTGAAGAAGATTGCTGAAAGTTTAGCAGATATTGCAAACAAGGCAAAATCATATACCTTAAGTGAAACAGATGATTGGTTTGATAAAGTTACAGTCAATCGTAACATGAAAGAGTTAACAAACTTATCTAAACAATTTGGTAAGATTGCTCAAGAATCTAATTCATTACAACAAAGAATGGGTGGATTGTATGAGGATATGGGTCATGTACTAAATCGTTATTTTGAATTAGAGGGTGAACCAGAAGGTCAAGAAGATAAAAAGATTAAAGCTGGATTAGAAGAACCTAAAGGCCACGATATCGAAGAGGGAGATTACAAAGTATTCTTTCAGAAGGCAATGAAAAAATTTGGAATTAGTTCACCAGATGAGTTAGAAGATGATAAGAAAAAGAAATTTTTCAATTATGTAGATGCTAACTATAAAGGTGAAAAAGAAACAGACTAAGAGGTTAATTTGGTAAAAGTAGAAGTCCGAAAAGGACAATCAATAGAAAAAGCTATTTCAATTTTCAAAAAGAAAGTAAAGAAAAGTGGGTTAATGTTAGAGTTACGAAAAAGGTCGTTCTATGTTAAACCATCTGCTATTAAAAGAGAAGAGAAAAATAAAGCTATTCTACGAAACAAGTATAAAGTACTTAAAGAAAAAGATTAAAATAATTCACACTAAGTGTGTATATTTTTTAAGTTTTATATATTTATATAAAACAAAATACACTTTCGTACATTCCGTACATCATAAAGTGTAACCGCAAAGATAATTAAATCTTATTATAGTTCCTAATAACTATACTGAATCCAATTACAAGGAAAATAAAATGGATGATTTACTAAAAGAAGCCATTGCAGATGCTAAAGCAGTTCGTGAAACAGCTTTAGAGAACGCAAAGATGGCACTTGAAGAAGCGTTCACACCTAAATTGAAATCAATGTTAGCACAGAAGATTCAAGCAGAAATCGAAGACGAAGGTGAAGACCATGATGTCGAAGAAGAAGGCTATGGAGACGAAGACGAAGAAATGGAAGTTTCTGATGAAGAAGCACCAGCAGAAGAACCTGCAGGTGAAGAATCTGAAGAAGAAGAAGTTGCTGAAATCGCGGACGAAGATGAAGATGCTGAAGAAGTATCTGAAATTGAAGACGAAGATGAAGATGCTGAAGTTTCAGAAATCGAAGACGAAGATGAAGATGCTGAAGAAGTATCTGAAATTGAAGATGAAGATGATGAAATGGAAGAAGAACTCGACCTCGAATCAATTCTTGCTGAATTAGAAGCAGAAATCAAAGAAGAAGATGAAGAAGACGGAGACGAAGAAAAAGTTGACGAAAACGATGTATCATCTGATATTGGTAAAGCTGATAATAAAGTAAATGCTAAAGCTAACGATTCTACTGAAACAGGTGCACAAGGACCAGAAGGCGAAGGTAAAGACGAACCTGCTGGAAAAGAACTCGATGACCACGATGTGGTTAAAGAGGGAGAAGCACATGATGAAGATGAAGAAGTTGACGAAGAAATCGATTTAGAAGAAGTCTTAAAAGCACTTTCTGAAGAGGAAGATGAAGATGAGACTCATGATGAAGTCGCTACACTTCAAGCAGAAGTTAAAGAGCACAGAGATGTTGTAAAATATCTTCGTGAAAAATTAAACGAAGTTAATTTGTTAAACGCAAAACTATTATTCTCAAACAAACTATTCCGTGCGTTTGGTTTAAGTAACGAACAGAAATTGAAAGTTGTTGAAACATTTGATAGAACTAAGAATCTTAGAGAAATCAAACTTGTTTACTCGACACTTGCAGAATCTTTTAGAGGTGTAAAAGTTGCACCTGTTAAAGTATCTAAAGGTTCAAGTTCTAAAGTTGTTGCTTCTACTAAAACACAAAAGGATGAAGTTCTTTCTGAGGGTGCTGAGTTAAAAGGGCGTTTCAAGAAATTAGCAAACATACTATAATTAGGAGACTAAAAAATGAGTGACAAATTCAAATCAGTAGAGTCTTTAATGGATGGATATAATCCACAAAGACAACTACTTGAACAAACTCGTAAATTGGTCAAGAAATGGGAACCAACAGGTCTTTTAGAAGGCATGGGTAAAGAACACGAAGTAAACGGAATGGCCGTACTTCTTGAAAATCAAGCTCGTCAATTAATTGATGAAGCTTCAAGAACAGGTACATCTGCAAACTCAGAAGAGTGGAGTGGAGTAGCACTTCCTTTAGTTCGTAGAATCTTTGGTGAATTAGCAGCACAGGAATTTGTTTCTGTACAGCCAATGAACTTGCCTTCAGGACTTATTTTCTATCTTGACTTTAAATATGGTACTGCACAAACAGACTTACACACTAATAACTCAGATGTATATGGTAATACATCAGGTTCAGGTGATGCAAGTGGTGGTTTGTATGGTGCTGGAAAATTCGGATATTCTATCAATGATAGTGATTCCGCGGCTCAATCAATACACGCTTCAAGTGTAGCATCTGGTACATATACATCAGGTTCTGTTGCATGGGGTGATGTTGACTTTGAACCAGACCTATCAAGTTCAGTAGTAACAGGTAATGTTGCTGATGACGGTCTTATGAAGATTAATGTTGCAACTGCAGCTTTATCTGATTATGACGAAGATGGTGTTAGAGCATTCTCAATTAGTGGTAGTGGGTTCGATGAATTCTTCCCAGCTTACACTACATTGAACGCTGCTAAAACACAAATCGCGTTCATCGTAAAGAAATCTGCTGCTGGTGCACCTGCTAACTTAGTGGTTTCATATCACAAAGTTAAAGGTACTAACTATGATAGAACAGACTTTGAAGCAACTGCTGCACAAGTCGATGCAAACCCAGAAACAGATATCGATATTCCTGAATTAGATATTGCGTTAAAGAGTATTCCGATAATCGCGAAAACTCGTAAGTTAAAAGCAGTCTGGACTCCAGAACTTGCTCAAGACTTGAACGCTTATCATTCAGTCGATGCTGAAGCTGAACTAACTGCACTACTTTCTGAGTACATTTCAATGGAAATTGACTTAGAAATCTTAGATATGTTGTATGCAAATGCATCTGCAAAAACTGAGAAATGGAGTGCTAAAGTTGGTTACGAGCTAAACAACGCTGGTACTGCCTTTGAAGAAACAGCTGCTAACGCATCTGCTTACACAAAAGGTGAGTGGTTCCAAACTCTTGGAAACAAAATACAATCTGTAAGTAACGCAATACACCAGAAAACTCTTAGAGGTGGTGCAAACTTCTTGGTGGTATCACCAGAAACTGCAACTATCATCGAGAGTATTCCAGGCTATGCTGCTGATACTTCAGGTGAAGCAACTGAAAAAACATTCGCAATGGGTGTTCAGAGAGTTGGTGCTCTTAATAACAGATTTACTGTCTATAAGAACCCATACGCTCAAGATAATGTAATACTTGCTGGTTTCAGAGGAAGCAATTTCTTAGAAACAGGAGCAGTATATGCACCATATGTGCCATTAATCATGACACCACTTGTATATGACCCTAAGAATTTCACCCCAAGAAAAGGTGTTATGACTAGATATGCTAAGAAGATGGTTAGACCAGAATTCTATGGTAAGGTCATTGTTGCTGATATCAACCTTGTGTAATTTGAGTTAAATTTTTTAACTTAAATGTACATTAGTACAATCAAAAAAGCCCTCAATTATTTTGGGGGTTTTTTTGTGTCTTGATATTTATTATTGTAATATTACATACAAAACTATTTAAATAGGAGAATACTATGGCTCAAGAACCAATTTGGCCAGGTAGTGGTTCAGATGCAAGTGGTTCAACACCATTTGGGTTTTACGATGAAGATTCAGACTTTCAAGGAGATGCTCCCAAATTTGCAACATGGTGTGCAAAGAGGATGGGTTATCCTATAACTGCAGTTGAACTTCAAGATACTCAATTTTATGCATGTTTCGAAGAAAGTATCACAGAATACTCAGCTCAAGTAAATCAATTCAATATAAAAGATAATCTATTGAGTTTGAAAGGACAATCTACAGGTTCAAATCTTACACATAAAAGAATATCACACACTATGAGTGAACAAATTTTCATATCAGAAACATATGGAAGTGAAGCAGGTGTAGGTGGACAAGTAGAACGAAAGAAATCTAAAATCACTATAAATAGTGGTTCTCAAGATTATGATTTAAACAATTTAATTGCAGACCCAAGTGCTAGTGGTGGAATAGAAGTTACGAGAGTATTCTATGAAAGTAATCCAGCAATCACAAGATACTTTGACCCATATGCTGGAACTGGACAACAAACAAACAATATGTTAGATGCATTTGGATTCGGTGGTTCATCACCAGCAATTACATTTATGTTACAACCAATATATGCAGATTTACTTAGGGTTCAAGCAATCGAATTTAATGACCAGATTAGAAAATCTGCGTATTCATTTAACATTGTTAACAATAAGTTGAGAGTATTCCCAAGAATTACGGGTACTGCTACTGCATCAATGTGGGTTGAGTGGAAAGAAATATCAGATAGGGATAATGCGTTAAGAACTCGTTATAGTGGTTCTGCAGATACAATATCAGATATCAGTAATGCTCCATATGATAATATGAAATACCAAAGTATCAATGATGTGGGTAAACAATGGATTCGTAAGTATGGATTGGCTTTATCAAAAGAGTTATTAGGTATGGTTCGTAGTAAATATGGTACTATTCCTATTCCTAACTCTGAAGTTTCATTAGATGGTGAAACATTAAGAGCAGAAGCAACTGCTGAGAAAGACCAGTTAATAGAACAATTAAGAGAAATGTTAGACCAAACAAGTAATAGGGCACTTATGGAAGCAGATAGGGAATCTGCGGATAACTTACAAGAGAAGTTAAAGAAAGTTCCTTATCCAATGTATATAGGATAAAATTATGGCAAGTAGATATTGGCCAACAAGAGATACTGAATTAGCCAAACGATTCAATGATGAACTCGTTGGTAATCTTGATAAAGGTGATTGTGGAATCATTGGACAAGAGATTATACTTTACAGAGTATCCACATATGAAACCGAAACTAATATGTATGGTGAATCAGGTGGTGGTAAAGTGTATGAGGCAGGAGTTAAGTTATCTTGTATAATAGAGGCAGAAGATTTTGATTTTGAAGTAAATGAATTTGGACCAGATGCTCGACAAGAAGCACAATTCCATTTCCAACGAGATATGTTAATTGATATAAACTTCAGACCAGATATTGGTGATGTTGTAAGTTGGAACTTAGGTTATTTTGAAATCACAAAAACAAATGAAAATCAATTAGTTGCTGGGGATTACAATAAAAATTGGACAATATCTTGTACAGGTACACTAACAAGAATCAATTCACTAAATATTGAACAAACAAGGGCGTTTTAATGAGAAAAAAACCGATATCGAGAAAGGCTCGTAGGGATTTAAACTCGATTGCGATTAGAGATGATTATAATCGTGGTAAACAATTACGAAGAGATGATGATAAAGTAAAAAATATCAGTAATCAGATTATTGATATGGATAGTGCAATCATGTACTATTTTAATGAAGTTATTAAACCTACAGTCACAGAAAATAAAGAAACAATCAAAGTACCCGTTATGTATGCATCACCTGAAAGATGGGTTAGTATACAAAAAATGGGTTTCATGAGAGATAAACGCCAACAATTAATTACACCTGCTATTGTGTTTAGAAGAACAGGTATGGAAAAGAATGAAAACATCCCAACTAATAAAATGGATGCTAATAATCCAAGAAATTTTCAAACATTTTCACAAAAGTATTCTTCAAGTAATCGCTACGACCAATTCAGTAGAACGATTGGTACTACACCAAATAAAGAATTATACAATGTAGTTATGCCAGATTATGTAACTCTAAATTACGAGTTTACAATATGGACATCATACATAGAACAGATGAACAAAATCATTGAAAGGGTAAATTACACAGATAATTCTTATTGGGGTGAACCTGGTAAGATGAGGTTTAGAAGTAAGATAGATTCATTTAGTGATGCAAGTGAAATGGATACTCAAGAAAGAATTATAAAAACTAACTTTAGTGTTCAATTATATGGGTATATTATACCTGAAGAATTTAACAACATGATAACCACTAAGAAACAATTAACACCTAAAAAGGTTATCATCAACATGGATGTTGAAAAAACTGCTGATGATTTTATAGAATCAGATAAGAGTGGTGGAGTATCAGTTCAATCACCAGTAAAGGATATATTCAGTATATCTACAAGTTTTCCACTTGTGTTTAACGCAGGAACAGGTGTTTCATTAAGTAATGATGGTTCACCATTTGATGGTTCACAACAAGTAAATCAAACGATATCTATAGGACAGGCAGTTGCACCAACAGATGATGTAACATTTAATCAAATTACATCCAACACATTAGTGTTTGGTAATCCAACCACATATTCCTATACAGGTATTAGTGGTAGTGTAAATATCACAGGTAGTTTAACAACGAGTGGTAATGTTACGGTCAATGGTGATATGAATGTTCTTGGAACACTAACTGCACAAGAATTTAAAACAACATTTGTTTCATCAAGTATATTATTTGAAAGTGGTAGTACTAAATTAGGAGATACTACAAACGATACTCATCAGAGGACAGGTAGTTTAAATGTTACTGGTAGTTGGAGTTTGAACGGATATAGTATAAATGAGATATCCAATGATAGTGGATTAACAGACCAAAGTGCAACAACACTTGTAACAGAGGCAGCAATGTCTGGTTTTACAGCAGGTTCTGTTACTGATAAACAAAACTATCTAAGAAAGAATTTTTATAAATCTTCAAATGGAATCCTAAGTACAGCAACTGCAAGTTTCACCGCAGTAACTGCATCTGCACCAAGTGGATTTACTGATACTAATGAGAATGATTTCTTATTCTTTATTAATGGTCAATACATGGAACACGATGCTCTTACAATAGAACAAAGTGGTAGTGTATTTTTACTTCAAGTTGATACCAGTGGTATTGGATATGAATTAGAATCTGATGATGAAATATTAGCAGTTGGTAAATTTAATTCATAGGAATAGTTAATGCCAATTTTAAAATTTAAAAACCCAATTGTAATATCAGGTTCTGATGGTTTTGTATCTTCTAATAATGGTGAGTTAGATGCAACAAATAGGACAGTAACAGAATTTTCTATAGGACAATCAGTAGCAACTGGTTCAAGTGTAGAGTTTAATGGGGTAACACAACCAGAAAATCAAACTCTTGTTTTACCTAACCCAAATGATGATTCACAAAATATGGTATTAGGGTATGGATTTATAAGTGGTTCAAATCTTACATTCACAGTCGATACACAAGAAATAAGTGAAAACTATACTCACGAAGATAATGCAACAATAAATGGTAGTATAAGTGCTGGTACGATATTAACAGAATTAAGTTCATCTGAAGTTGTTTTTAGTTCTGGTAGTACAAAGTTTGGTGATACATTAGATGATATACACGAGGTAACAGGTAGTGTAACCATTAGTGGTTCATTCGGTGTAAATGGTAGTGATATCATCGCTTTTAGTAATAGTAGTGATGTAAGTTCGGCAAGAACAAATGTTCTTGTTACAGAAAATGTAGCATTCCAAGTACTCGGTGGAGAAGCAGAAACAGCAAATTTATACTTAAGAAAACAATTCGCAAAAGTTGGTACGATAAGTAATTCTACTGCTAGTTTTTCGGCAGTAACAGCATCTGCAGGAGATTTAACTACAACATCAATAACTGATTTTCACTTTTATTTAAATGGGATGATTTTAGAACAAGATGCATTAGAAGTACAACAAAGTGGTAGTACATTTAAAGTACATATGGATGCTAATTCACTTGGGTATAATTTATCACCCGATGATGAAATAGTTGCTTGGGGAAAATTTAATTCATAAATACCACATTGGTTTTACCATTTGTTGATATTTATTAGTATGAGAAAACGACATTGGAAAAATAGGAAAAACCGAAAGTGTCCATCGTGTAGTAAGATGTTAACCTATACGAGAAAAGATGCCTTTGATAGGGCAGTGGGTAATAATAGTGTGTGTAAATCATGTGCTCAATCAGATAGAAAATTAACATTGGATACGATTGAAAAAATGAAACAACCTAAAACTATTCAACATAAGAAAAAGATTTCGAAATCAATTACAGATTGGTGGGTAGACAGAAAACAAGAAGTAGAAGAATATGGCATTAATAGATAGTAAACAATTGAATCCCGCCTTAACAGGTTCGTTCACACTTAGTGGTTCATTAAGTGGTACTAACATTATACCTGCAAGTGCGATTGATGGACAACTTGGTATATTCTCACCTACAGGTTCACATCAATCTACAGATAATGATTTAAAAGTTACAGGTTCATTAAATATAAATTCTGATTATACTCAATCTGAACCAAGTTCATCTACAGGTATCATAACCAATAATATTACAAATGGATATCCAACATCAAATGCATGGCAAACAAGTTTAGAGGGAAGTTATTTTAATAATTTTACAAATGAAACTCATGTTAGTGAAATATTAAGATTTATTGCAGGTGCAATGAGTCATAGTTTAGATGTTGCAGATGCAGCACCAAATACAAAATATTGGAATACAGTCAGTACATCACACACAGATGGAAGTGAAACAAGTAAAAGTTCTTTACTAAATGGGGTGTTAGGTTCAACATATGAAAATGCAAGATTGAGTAATAGTTGGACTGGTTCAGCATTTATAGATTTAAGTGAGACAGGGTCTTACAGAGAAGTTCAAGATTATTTAGAACATAAAGGGTGGGTACAATCAAGTGATAGAGGTGATTCTTCAAATGATGTTGGAACGAATCCATTTCATGGAAGTTATGCAACAAGGATTCCATCTTCAAATATCACAACACAAGGAACCTTTGGTACATTTACAAACACTATAACTGCAAACGCAGGTGGTAGTACAGATGTAAGTAGTAATAGTAATTACTTTGGATTAGGAATACTAACGAGTGGTGGAGCAACTGCATATTCAGTACGAGTAATCGCTTCACAATCATTTAGTGATAATTATTCCGATTCAACACCAGATGCAAGTTCAACATATCATACATCATCTTTTGTAGATTACACACAGAGTTCATTTGGTACATCAAACGGGTTGATACTAAGTAAAATAGTAACATCACAACCTGCAGTTATTCCATCAGCATATCAAGATGGAGATTTCAATAGTGTTGCAGGACCAATAAGTGGAAGAAAATATACAGGTGGTGCAACGGCTGCAAATGCAATATCAGCAAGTGGATATTATAAATTACATGATATCGTGGTTGGATTAAAGACAGGTTCACAAAGTGATTTCATATACAAAGATGGTTCAGATGGAACTACAAGATTTTATTTATATACAGGTGGATTAACAACCGATATCACGACTGGTAACCCGACAGTAGCAGTTACAAGTTCTTTAAGTAGAACAAGTTTCTCAGCAACATCAAGAAGTTTAAGTGGAGCACCATATCTATTAACAACAAGTTATGGGCATGATTTTGTATCAGAGGTAAGTAAATCCTTTGACCCAGCATTTGGATATGGAACATCAGTAATGGTAAATTCAAATCCAACAGATACTTGGGATAATATTGGTTCAACATCATTAAGTAATACAACCACGACTGTAAGTAATAGTGGTGTATCATCAACAGGTGCAACTAATTATGTAATTGATAGAACAAGAACTACAAAGAGAAGTAGTGGTGATGACCCACAGATTCAAGATATTGCAGTTGCAAGTTCTTCATTCACTTTCTCACTTGATAGTAATAGTGATAATGTTGGACAAAATAGAACAAGTAACAACACTTTAAATTATAGTTTAACATTTAGAGCGACTGGTAGAAATTGGAAGAACTCAAGTGTAACTGATACCACACCAGCAGAAAGTTTTTATGATGCAACTCTATTTGGACAATCAAGTGATAGTGGTTCATTAGCAATTTATAGTAGAGCACAAGGATATGACCCTACTTCAGTAAATAGTACTACAGAGGGTTTTGATGGTGAAGATTTCAGAATAGTATTGGCAGACAATGTAACTGCATTTAATGGAGCATATTTCACAACAGACTCATTCCAAACGAATGATGAGGGGGATGCGGTTCTCGGTGATTATGATTTACAAGTAAAACCAGGTTACTTAGTAGACCCAGGTGGTGATTATGGATATTGGTTTAAAGAAAATTTTGGTAGTGGTACATACAAATATTATATAAGAAGATTCCAAAAATCAAGTGGAAACAAAACAAGTATGACTGTAAACTTGAATAACAAAACATTAGTGAATTGGAACTCTACTTCGGATGGAATTGCTTGTGCAATAATATTTAAAAGTGGTACAAGTGCAGGTGGAAATACAAGTATATCTACTGCAAGATTATTTGACCCAAGTGATACCACAAGTAACTTAATTGAAAGTGGAATAACTACAGATAATCATAAGAATCCATTTTCAAGTAATATAGATTTATATGGAAATACAGGTGGTAGTGTTTCAAGTAATACTTATACAATCCCTATGAGAAACTCAGATGGGATGTTCTTAGATTCTACAGATGAAGAACTTTATGTAGTGGTGAGATACAAGGGAGACCCATCACCAATACAATCAATAACATTGGGGTATAGTTAATGGCAATAGACCAAACTAAAAAATCAAATCGACTGTTAGGTAACAGAAGATTTACAAGTGATGCGTTAAATACCGCACAAGAATCATTTACCGATGTATTAGATTTAGGTGCAAGTGAAATATTTACAGAGACTCACTTAATTCCATCAAGTGGATTACCATTTAGTGGAAGTGCTCAAAGTGGAGAAACAAGTGGTGTACTAAAATATTACTTTAGACAAAGATTAACAAGGTCTAATGTTGCTAATGATGTATTCTTCTTTATGGTTCCGACAGGAAGTACAGGTGGAGTAACACCGCAGTTGATTCAAGATGGACAACAAACTAATTTTATATCACCTAAGTATTCAGTAAGTGCACTTGCAAACGCTAATACAGAAGATGGAACACCTGGTTATGGTGTTAAAGTATTTAAATCCACATCATTAGATAGTGGTTCATTAAGTGGTGGTGATATTGTATCAGTTAATGATTATCAGTTTGATTATAAAACAGGTGTAATACAATTTGAATCTGCACTTTCATCCAATTTAGAAGTTTATATGAGTGCTTATCAATATGTTGGTAAGAATTTAAGTACAGGTTTATTTGTTGATGGGGATATAACTGCAAACAATTATATTGTTAGTTCATCGGTTACCAACATAACAACACAAGAATTAAGTGGTTCATCTAAATTTGGTGATACCATAGATGATACACATCAATTTACAGGTAGTTTAAGTATAAGTGGTTCATTCACACCTACCAAAGATGATTTAATAGATTTAGGAAGTTCAACATTCCAATGGAAAGATTTACATTTAGATGGAACCGCAAACATAGATACACTAAGTTTGACAGATGGTTTCACTTACAATAATGTTACCTTTAATACGACTGGTGGGAGTTCAAACCACCTAAGTGTTACAGGTTCAGCATTTACATTTAAGGCAACTGATAGTTCAGATTTATTTACATTGAAAAATTCAAGTGATGAAATATCAGTACAGATAGATGATAAAGTAATAGTGTTGGGTGAATCTACTACAATACCTACTGCAATTAAGGGTGGTATGTATTATAGTAGTTCTGCATGGTTTTTAGGATACGAAAACTCACCAACTTAATATTTAATAATAGAGAAATAATACTCTAAAAGGAGAAAATAATGGCACAATGGAGAAAAGTAATAGTAAGTGGTTCGGCTGCGGAACTATCTTCTTTGACTTTAGACACTGCATTACCAGTAGCACAAGGTGGTATTGGTGGAACATCTTTAACAGATAAAGCGGTTTTAATTTCACAAGATAGTGGTACAGATGCAGTTGGGTCTCTTGCCTTAACAACAAACGGAAGTATAATCGTGGGTGGTTCAGGTGGACCAGCAGTAGAAGCAGCAGCAGATGTTGCAGGAACTGGTTTAACCGCGGTAACTGGAGATGGAACATTAGTGATTAATGTTGATGCATCTCAGACAGGAGTTACAAGTGTGGGTACGCTTGGGGCTGGAGCTATTTCAAGTGGTTTCGGTAACATTGATATCGGTACTTCAACACTAAACGCAGGTAATACGACTTTAGATAATTTTACAAATAATTCAGCAGTAGCAGATTCACACATCACAGGTTCGATGACTGGTTCATTTAGTGGAGATGGTTCAGGTTTAACAAACATAGCAGCAGCAAGTTTGGATATTGATGCATTTTCAGCAGGAACAGCATTACATCAAACACAAGACCACCTTTTATATTCAGATAACGGAACAGAAAAGAAAATTACATTTAGTAATGTAGAGGATGCTATATTCGGAAATGTTAGTGGAGATGCAACAATCGCAGCAGGTGGAGCTTTAACTATTGCAAATGATTCAGTAGACAACAATATGTTAGCAAACATCACACAAGGTAGTATTAAAGTTGGTGGTGGTTCAAACGCACCTACTGATTTAGATGCAAAAACAGATGGACAAATTTTAATTGGTGATGGAACAGATATTAATTCAGTAGCAGTTAGTGGTGATATAACAATCGGTAACGATGGTGCTACAACAATTGGAGCTGATAAAGTTCATGGAACTATGTTAAATACAGATTCCGCAGATACTTCAACAATAGAATTATCAAGTGATACACTATCAGTATTGAAAGTTCCAAATGATTTAACCATAGATAATGTAACACTTAACTTAAATAGTGGTACAACATACAATGGAAGTGGAGCAGTAACTCTATCAGCAAAAACTGCAGCAATAGCAAATGGTGGGACTGGACTTGCAACTGCAGACCAGATTCATACATTCTATACTACAGGTGGTGCTGATTTAGCAACTGCATTGAATACGGATTTAGGTGGTAACTTTACAATAGGTAATCAATCAAGTGATACTGCTACATTTAGTGGTGGTGTTATTGTTACTGGTGATTTAGATGTAAATGGCTCATTAACCACAATTGATAGTACTAACTTGAGAGTTGCAGATAGATTTATCTACGCTTCAAGTGGTTCAACAAGTGGTGATGGTGGTTTGATTGTTGGAACTGGTGCAGGTGGACTTGGAACAGCTCTTGGATATGATGATTCAGCAAAGAGATGGTCATTAACGAAAGAAGATGATACGGCAGAAAATGCTACATCAATCGCACCAAGACAATATGTGGTATCAGTTAGTGGTTCAGCAGTTAATCCTGTTGCAGGTGCTAATCCAAGTGATTTTGGAACAAGTGCAACTGATAGAATTGGTATGATGCATGTTAACACAGATGATGGAACAATTTGGATTTATTCATAAACTAAAGTGAGGTTACAATGGCTTTTAATATTAAAGGCAAAACAACGAGTATAGTGAATGAAGTAGCTAAGTTTAAAAAGGATGAGATAGAGTTCTTGTTTGAATTAATTAAGAACTCTATGATTCCAGGTAAACATTTAGGTATGGCAATGGAAGTAGTTAATAAACTAAAATCGCAATACCAATTGATAAATAGAACAAGTGCGAAAGTACAAAAAGTTGAATCAACGAAATCCGTAGTTGATAAAGAAATTTCTAAGATTCAAGAAGAAGAAAAGCAAAGACTTAAAGAACAAGACGGAGAACTTTGGGTTGAAGAATAACTTATTGGCCTTGTTTGGCAACAAGGAAGTGGGCCGAGGGGTAACCAACCATAAGGAGATAAAATAGATGCCAAGTTGGAAAAAAGTAGTAACATCGGGTAGTAATGCCGTATTAAATGATATCACTTTAAGTGGTGATATATCTGGTGTAAGTGCATCTTTCAGTTATGTAACTGCCAGTAGAGTTGAAGTTGATGCATCTACTCTAACCATTGGTGGAACGGAGATTGGTAAAACTCAAGCCGATAATTTAAGAAATACCACTGGTACAAATACTGGTGATGTTACATTAAGTGGAACACCTGATTATATCACAATTAGTAACCAAGTTATTACAAGAAATCAAATTGATTTAACCGCAGATGTTACAGGAACATTACCTGTAGGAAATGGTGGTACTGGTGTAACTTCCATGACAAATCTAAAAAATGCATTAGATGATGAAACATGGACTTTTGCTGAAAAACTTACAGCAGATGCTGGTATAGATATTGATAACATCAACATTGATGGAACCACAATAGCATTATCTTCAGGTGATTTAACACTTGATGCAGCAGGTGATATTATTCTTGATGCAGATGGTACTGATATTATCCTTAAAGATGGTGGTACTGAATTTGGTAGATTCAAAAGAGATACTTCAGATTTCGTTATAAAATCTGCAACAAACGATAAAGATATAGTATTCAAAGGTGTTGATAATAGTGCAACCATAACTGCATTAACATTAGATATGTCAGATGCAGGACACGCTTTGTTTACTGGTAACATAAGTGGTTCTACAATCAGAGCAAGTGGAGATGTTATAGCGTTTAATTCATCCGATAAAAGATTAAAAGATAATATAATACAAATTGGAAGTCCATTAGATAAGATTAATAAGATTGGTGGATATGAATTTGATTGGAATGAAAACCAACAAGTATATAGTGGTCATGATGTTGGGGTTATTGCTCAAGAAATAGAAGAAATTATACCTGAAGCAGTTAAAGATAGAGATGGTGGGTATAAGGGTGTACAATATGAAAAGATTATACCATTATTGATTGAGGGTATCAAAGAATTAGATAAAAAAATCAAACATATCGAAAAGAATTGTGATTGTTTGAACAAATAGTTTTATATTTATTTATAGTAAATTAACAAGGAGTTATAATGGCAAAGAAAAAAGATACAGATAATGTTGTCAAGTTTACAGAAGACGAGTTAAAATCATTAGAGGCAGTAAGAAACGACTACCTTAATATTCAACAAGAATTCGGTAGAACCAAAGTAAGAAAAATTTTGGCTCTAAAACAAGTAGACGAGATTGAACAATATGGTGTTCAATTAGAAGCAGCTTATCAACAAGTACAAGATACAGAAGCAACATTGGCTAAAACCTTAGAAGAGAAATACGGAAAAGGTAATCTAAATGTGGATACTGGCGAATTTACACCAATTACTTAAAAAAAGTTCTTGGTTGAGTATATTTTGAGATTTTAAAATGATACTTATAGAGTAAGTATAAAGTTTTACTCACAATTTAATATTAATAGGAGAATAACACATGGCAGAGAGAATAGTCAGTCCAGGTGTATTTACAAACGAAAAAGACCTATCATTCTTACCACAAGGTATTGCTGATATAGGTGCTGCAATTATTGGTCCAACTGTCAAGGGACCAGCATTTGTACCCACCCAAATCACAAGCTTTTCACAATTTGAAAATATCTTTGGTGGAGTTGATAGTCGTTTCTATGTACCTTACACCGTCAAGGAGTACATTAAAAATGCTCCAGCAGTGACAATTGTTCGTGTATTAGGATTAGGGGGATATCAGAGCTCATCAATTAGATTAGCTATTTCAAGTTCTCTTGGTACTATTACCGCTGCAGTACTAAAACCATCGAGAAATGCTCCATCCTTAGACTTGGGTGGACCAACATCAGCATCAATAGCCGCAAGTGGTGATTTTGAAGCTGCTACAATAACAATCAATGGTTCTGCAAAGGCAATTTCATTTAACACAGGTTCTGCAAACTACATCACAAAGATTTATGGGTCAGACCCACAATCTACAAACAATGATGTTTATGTTTACAAGAACTTCAAAGACTTTCAATCATCCAATGGATTCGATGCAAATGTAAGTATGAGTATAGTAAGTGCTTCAACCTCAAATGGGGAAGATTTCACTCACGATTACGCAGTAGCAACTACACCTTACATCGTATCTCAGTTGGTTGGAAGTGCAAACAAAAGTTTATTTAAAGTAAATACTCGTTCACATGGAACAGATGTAAATGATAACTTTAAAATCGCTATTGCAGATTTAACTGCAGCTGGTTCAGTACCAGGTAGTGATTTTGGTTCATTTTCATTAAGAGTGTTGAAGAATAATCCAGGTGAAACCAATGATGGCGAAGTAATGGAAGAGTTTACTAATCTAAACTTCGATTCAGATTCACAAAACTACCTACCAAGAGTAATTGGTGATAGATATGTAACAATAGATACAAATGGAAAATTAACCTACAATGGTGATTGGCCAAACAAATCAGTACATATTTACATATCTGATTACATAACAAATCTTGAGGGTATCGATGAATCATTAATACCACATGGTTTTGCAGCAGCAAGTAATCCAACTCTTGGAACAACAACAATCCCAAGTGCAAGTTTTGTATCAACACAAAACAACACACTCGGTGTATTTGACCAAAATGTTTACTATGGTTGGAAATTTGCAGCAGAGACTAACAAACAATACCTTGCTCCAATACCTGCAAGTGCAGGCACTGGAAACAATGCAGTATTCTCACTTGAGAATATGTTAGGACATACCGATGCATCTACACTTGGTGTAACAACATACGCAGATGGAAGTGAAAATCTATCTTTAACAGCTGCAGCGAAATCTCAGTTGAAATTTGTTGTTCCTTTCCAAGGCGGATTTGATGGTGATGACCCAACAACATTGAAAGCAGTAGGTAATGATATTTCAGGTACAAACACACAAGGATTCAATTGTAATGATGCGAATGCAAGTGGTTCTGTTGCTTACAAACGAGCAATTAATGCAGTAAGTAATCCAGACGAGTTTGATATCAATTTATTGGTAACACCAGGTATCATACATGAATATCATAATTCAGTTACTAATCATGGTATTAGTAAAGTAGAATCTCGTGCAGATGCATTCTACATTATGGATGGTTCAAGATGGGGTAGAAGTGTGGCAAATGCAGTATCAGATATTAATACTATCGATACTAATTATGCTGGTACATACTATCCATGGGTCAAGATAATTGATGAAAGTAAAAATAAACCAGTATGGGTTCCACCATCAGTTGTATTACCAGGTGTGTTATCATTTAATGATTCTATAGCACACGAATGGTTTGCACCTGCTGGATTGAATCGTGGTGGATTATCATCAGTATTAGAAGCAAAAACAAGATTAACACATACAGAAAGAGATGAACTCTATGAAGGTCGTGTTAACCCAATTGCTTCATTCCCAGGTCAAGGTGTTGTGGTGTTTGGACAAAAAACATTACAAGGAAAACCATCTGCTCTTGATAGAATCAATGTAAGAAGACTGTTAATCAGACTTCGTAAATTCATTGCTTCTTCATCAAGGTTCTTGGTATTCGAACAAAACACAAGTGCAACAAGAAACAAGTTCCTATCTATAGTGAACCCATTCTTGAATAGTGTACAACAAAATAGTGGATTAAGTGCGTTTAAAGTAGTAATGGATGAATCAAACAACACACCAGATGTTGTGGATAGAAACCAATTAGTTGGTCAAATCTTCATTCAACCTACAAGAACTGCTGAATTCATCGTGTTGGATTTCGTAATACAACCGACAGGAGCAGCATTTCCTGAATAAGTTTATTAGTAAGTAATAGACAAACAAAAACCCCGCTTTTTCAAGTGGGGTTTTTTGTTGCTGTTTCTAATATAGTGAAACTCTGCATAACCCTTTCGATTTCAAATATGTAGTAATCGAGAACCCACAAATTTACATTTCTAACGCATCTAACCATTCCTCTATTTCGTTGTAAGTCATTCTACCATCTTCTTCAAGAGCTTCTCTCTGTTCTTGTCTTGTTAATGGTTTATCATTGTTCCATACTGGTCCAATATTAGTTTCATTTTGGAACTCAATATCATGTTCTGGTAATTTACCATTATCTCTATTCAATTCATAATTCATACAACCTATCGCAAAAGTTCCCATATCCATATTTCTATCCTTTTCTATCATTATTACACTATAATATAATGCTTTTAAACATTGGAGTCAAGTGTTTTTTTATTTTTTTTTCGCACAATACCAAGTACAATATTTACCATCTTTGTACTCGATAACTGCTTTTACTTTTTTACATTTATTACAATTCATTATTTATCTCTCATTTCTTATATCTTAATATACAACATAAAACCTATACAAGTCAAGGATTATTTTTAAAAAACTTCAATAAAACTAAGAAGAAAGTACTACTATAATTCACTTTTTTTTGTTTGCTGATATTTATTATCGAAGAAATTTTAAAGGCAAATACTTTAGGAGATAAAAATGGCCGATATTTTAAAACAAGACGAAATCTTTTTCAAAGCGTTTGAACCTAAAACTAAAAATAGGTTCATTATGGATATCGATGGTATACCGAGTTACTTTGTAAAAACAATGAATAGACCTCAAATCACATTTGAGGAGATTGAACTAAATCATATCAATGTTAAACGATACCTTAAAGGTAAAGGTACTTGGGAACCATTAGAGATTACTCTCTATGACCCAATCGTTCCATCAGGTGCTCAGGCAGTTATGGAATGGGTTAGATTACATCATGAATCTGTAACAGGTCGTGATGGATACTCTGATTTCTATAAGAAAGATATTACTTTCAATCTTTTAGGACCAGTTGGAGATAAAGTTGAAGAGTGGAAGTTGGTTGGTGCATTTATCCAAACAGCAAACTTCAACGATTTGGATTTTGCTAACGGAACGGATGTTGCTGATATCAGTTTAACACTTCGTTACGATTACGCTATTTTATCATTCTAAGAACGGAGGGCATATGAGTATGTGGGAAATTTTCAAAGATGACAATGAGTACAATGAGAAATCAATAATTGGTTTCGGTGCATTCACAATAATGGTTATTTTTGCAGGAGCAGATGTTGTTACTGGTATCATGGGTAAAGACTTAGTTATCAATGATGTAGTATACAATTCATTTCTATTCACTACTTTAGGTAGTTTCGGTATCGCAGGTGCTGAAAAAGTATTAGGAAATAAAAAATAAAAAAATAAATTCGTTTTTACGAAAGTTACAACATAATTATTATATATGGTTTTAAATTCATTTCATAGGAGATAAACAATGGCTGAGAATCAGTACGCGTTTCCTACTGAACAATTATCTTTACCATCAAAAGGATTACTATATCCTAAAGATAGTCCATTAAGTAGTGGAACAATAGAAGTCAAATACATGACTGCAAGAGAAGAGGATATTCTTACCTCTACAAATCTAATAGAAAAAGGTTTAGTGATAGATAGATTATTAGAATCAGTAATCGCTGACCCAAAAGTAAAATTAGATGATTTATTAATTGGTGATAAGAATGCATTGATGTTAGGTACTCGTGTATTAGGATATGGTAAAGAGTATGTATGTACTATCATAGACCCCGATACAGGTTTAGAAGTTGAAACATCATTTGATTTAACTAAATTATCAACAAAAAATTTAGATAAGAAGTTGATAAAGGGTGGTAATAAGTTTCAATTTACCTTACCAATATCAGGTAGAGTTTTAGAGTTCAAACTATTAACACATAAAGATGAAAAAGAAGTTCAAGCAGAGTTGGATGGATACAAAAAACTTGAACAATTAAATGGTGTATCAAGAGAACTCACTACTCGTTTGAAAAAACAAATCATTTCAGTAGATGGTGAAACAGATAGAGGTGAAATAAATAACTTTGTAGACAATCAGTTTCTTTCACAAGATACAAGAGCATATAGAGATAATTTAACCAAGATATCACCAGATGTAATATTCGAACAAGAATATACAAGTCAAATAGGAGAGCCCCATAAGGTAAATATACCTGTAGGGGTACGATTTTTTTGGCCTGACAGCATCTAATAAATTAGACCTACACGAAGAAATATTTTCATTAGTATATTATGATTCAAAGTTCTCGTTCACAGAACTTTACACCATGCCCGTATATCTTCGCAGATTCTATACTAATAAACTACTCGAAGTTCGTAAAAAAGAAAAAGAAAAGGCAGAAAAGCGAAGAAGAAGATAGTTCATAAAATATAGGATTTTGATATTTATTATTGGATTCCAACATTCAAAGGAAATTAATCTTATGTTTAAGAAAGAACAATTAAATAAACTACATGAGCAAGGACTACTTGAAGGTCTGTTAAACACTCTTGTAGATAAAATCAAGGGTATCAATGATGCAGAACTTGACAGAATCTTTTCAAAGAAAGACCAAAAGATAGCAGATGCATTAAAAAAACTCAAGAAAAATCCAAGAGCAGAAAGAGCAAGAATAGAAAAAGCATTAGGATTGTAATATGGCATCAACCGAGCAACTCAAAAATGCCGAACGAATCATACAATTGACGGAAGACCGAGAAAAGGTTTCTCAAAAAATCAAAGACATCATCAAGGAGATGAATTCGGCCACTAAGGAAGAAAAAGAGAATCTGGAGAAACGCCTTAGAACACAGAAAGTTATATTAGATACTGCAAAGAAAGAAATAAAAATAGCAAATGGATTAAAAGATATCTCGGATGATATTCTTGATAATAAAGATAAAGAAGCTGTACTTTCGTATGATATAGCAGGTAGTAAAGAAAAACTTCGTAAGATATCTGTTGATATTAAAAAACTTGAAGATATTGGAACTGCATCTGCTAAAAAGAAAGCAGAATCACTAAAAACCCAACGAGATGAAACCTATGTGATATTCGAGGCTAATGCAGATATTGCAGCACAAATGCAATCCCAAAATAAACTTACTGATAAGTTACTTGGTTCTCTTGGGTTAAGTGCTAGTAGTATGAAAGATATTAAAGACCAGGCAGTATTGTTTGGTAGAGCAATTGCAAAGAATCCTTATTTGTTATTACTTGCTGGTTTAGCATTGGCAGTTTCCTATACAGTCGATATGGTAAAAAACACTCAAAAATTATCTCAAGAATTTGGGTTATCTGCAACACAAGCAGCAAAAGTAAATAAAGAAGTAGGATTTTTTAATAGAAAGTTTTTTGAATTTTTTGGACAAGATACTAATAAAATATCAGGCGAGATAATACAGAACTTTGGTGATATTGGAAACTTCGCAGGATTATCTGCAGAAGAAGTTGCTAAAATGTCTATGGGATTAGGTATTGCTGGAGAGGATGCAGTAAAGTTAGCCAGAACTATGGTAGGATTGGTGGATGGTGTTAACGATGGTGCTGATGGTATGGAAAGACTTGAGGTGTTTTCTGGTATTGCTAAAGCAAACAATGTTGGTACAGGTCAAATAATAAAAGATTTAGCAGAAAATACAGAAACATTTGCAGAGTTCACGAGAGATGGTGGTACTAACATGGCAAGAGCAGCAGTTCAAGCAAGAAAACTCGGTGTTAGTTTACAAACCACTGCAAAGATTGCGAACTCATTATTAGATTTTGAATCAAGTATTGAAAAGGAGATGGAGGCATCTCTATTAATTGGTAAACAATTAAACTTCAACAGAGCAAGAGAACTTGCACTCGCTGGTGATATTGCAGGTGCTACACAAGATGTTGTTAAACAGATAGGTGGAGCTGGCGAATTACAGAAAATGAATGTTATTCAAAGAAGAGCATTAGCAGAATCTATTGGAGTTAGTGTAGATGAGTTAAGTAGATTAGCAAGTGGTAAGTTAGAAGTTAAAAGTGATGGAGTTGAACCAATTGATGCAAATACAGAGGCAACTTTATTATTAAATAATACTATTGATGATTTAAGAAGCAACCTAACAATGATGTCCCCAGCATTATTAGCAATAGAACCTATTGGGAATGCAATGAAAGGAATTGCTAAAAAGTTTGGTGTAGATGTTGGACCAACGAGAACTAATCGAGTTGCTAGTGATTTAGTTAAGAAGACACCAGGTGGTAGATTTAAAGCAGAGGGGATGAAAGGGCCTGGATTTAAAGACTCGGCAAAAGCTCTTTCACAAGCAGATGATATACTAAAAAGTTCTGCAGTTAAAAATTCAACAAAAATTTTGAAAAAAGCAGCATTGCCAGTAGCACTTGCTCTTGATGCAATGGATATTGCTTCTACAGCCGCAGATGAGAATAAAACTAAAATGGATGTAGGAAGAGAAGTTGCTGAAAAAGCAGCAGGTTATGGTGGAGCTGCACTTGGAGCAAAAGGTGGAGCAGCACTTGGAGCAGCAGTTGGTTCTGTAATACCAGTACTTGGTACTGCAGTTGGTGCAGGAATTGGTGGATTGATTGGTGGTATTGGTGGGTATTTTCTTGGTGAAGGTGCCGCATCAAATACACTTGATGCTACAATGGGAATTGCAACTGGTGATGAAAAAGATAAAGGTATGAGTAAGGTGTTAGAGGAATACTCAGATTTAGATAAAGAAGAAAGAAAACAATTATCAGATGCACTACTTGGTGGACAAGATAGTATAAATAAATTTATAGAAGCAAATAGTGGATTATTTAGTGGATTTAATGATTTAGGAGAATTAGTACAAGTAATGCAAGAAGTTGCAGCAAATACAGGTAAAACAACAACGGAAATAGCAAACTTAATAAGTGAGTAAAATGGGATTATTTGATAAAGTAAAAACAGATATAACATCTTTCAATTGGAAAGGTACGATAGGTAAGGAATCAAGAACTAACCAAGATAATTTACCGCCCGAACCAGGTCTACCAAATGAGAATCAAGAAGATATGGTTGAGTTTTATGATTATGGTAATGATTCACTAAAGAAGAATGGTGGGGATAGAAATCGTCAAGATAACTTACAGGCTAATCAAACAAGTAATAAATCACTTGAAGATAGATTAGATGAAGTTGATGAACAATATAAAAAACTTGGTGGTAACGAGGGATTAAAATCAGAGGGATTAGGTTTTGATGAACCATTTATCACAAAAGAGATTGGTGATGGTTATGGTGATATACTTAAGATACCTGGAGTGTTTTATGGTGGAACTGCATTATCAGTAGTGAGAGCAGCAGAAGATGTTGTTCGTTTAGGTAAGTTTGCATTAACACCAAAAGGTATTCTATGGGGTGTGAAACAAGCATTACTACAAAAACAAAACACACAAATAAATACACAGAAGTTTGCACCAGTCAAAGGATTAGCATCTATTGTACCAATGGTACATACACCAAGACATGCAAATAGTTCGTTAAATCCATTCGCAGATTCAGAAACATTTGAAGATACTGATGAGGGTACGAGAAGTGAAACTATAAGTGCAACTGATGTGGGTTCACAGAAACAAGACCCAGAGGGATTCTTTGCTAATTTAGCAAATGCATTTGGATTCGGTGGTGGACCACAAACAGAAGAAGCATCTGAATATGGATTCCCAAAGGGTGCAAAGATAAAATCTGCAGGTGGTAATTTATATGAAGTGGGTACAAGTAATATGTTACAAGTTCCTTATGGTGGACAATATGGTAACTATAAAAGAGTTGCTCAAGGTAAAGGTATGACTCAAGAGAACAACATACCTAAAGATTTTATAAAATTCAAAATAAGAGATGCAGTAAATGGTAAGTGGTTAATATTTCCAGCACATCTTGGTAGTATAACCGATACAATCTCACCAGAATACACTCAAGATAGATATATTGGTAGACCTGATGCAGTACATATCTACTCAGGTACTAATCGTAGTGTAAGTTTTGATTTTAAAGTTGCTGCATTCACTAAACAAGAGATACCAATCATCCAAGAAAAGATGAACTATTTAGTTGGGTTAGGATACCCAAGTTACAAGAGTTACTTTAATGGAGATACAGAGGCGAGACCAGTAACACCATATGTTTATTTAACAATTGGCGATATGTTTAATCAAACACCAGGTTACTTCAATAGTATCACAATAACAATTGAAGAGAATGCAACTTGGGAAATAGATGATAAACATCAAATACCACAAGTATTTAGTGTAAGTTGTGAGTTTGTATACATTGGTAAATACCTACCACAGACAGTAGGTAAACATTATGAAGTGCCTTGGTTAGAGGATAGTGGAGTTGGTGAGAAGAAGTTTGGTACATTTGGTGACCAAGACCCAACATCATTAGGTAATAGACCTGCTAATGTACAAGATAACAAGTGGGTAAAAGGTAATTAGTAATGAATAGATATAGATTCACAAAGATAAAAAAAGATAGTACTGAGGGATTTCAACATCGTGTGATAACTGAGTATCCAATCATCACACCTAAAAATTCAGATAGAATTTACTACTCTAAACAAGGTGAAAGATGGGATAATATTGCTTATAAGTTTTATCAAGATACTTCACTATGGTGGATAATTGCAAGAGCAAACACAGACATAGATTTTAAAGGTAACATGGCATTACCAATAGGTACTAAACTAATCATACCAACAGATGTGGGTGAAATTATATCGGATTTAGAAAGAATTAACCGAATAAGACAATAATGTTTCAGTTCACACAGATTGATAAGAACATTCAAGATACTCTACATAAGAGAATCAATGCACTAACAAGAAGTGGTGAGTTCAATCCATTAGACCCTACTGCAGAACAACAAAGTAATGCAGTATCAGAAATGTTAACTAAAACTTGTTGGGTTAGAGTTACTTCATCTATACCAGAGTTCAAAAAATATAATAATGAAAGTGATGCTAAAGATACAAATAATGGTAAATTTATTAGACCATTAGAAATAGTAAAAGAAAAACCATTTCGTTTAAGTGGTAACTTCAAAGATGGTCAACCAATCAATAGACCAATTACATCAAAAGTAAATTTGATGAATAATCCAAATACTTCAACACTAAGAGCACCTGCAGGTGTTACTGGTGTATCAACCGCATTTAAGAACCATTCTATACAAAATGTAACAATTAATTGGAAACTATATGATAGAGATGATTTTGATGCATATGAAAGTGCATTTTTAAAACATGGTAGGATTGTTTTGGTAGAGTTTGGTTGGAATGTTCCTAATGTAAATCTTGGAACAATGGAAAAACCACAAGATATGATACAATATTATGAAAATATACAAGAGAGGATTATCAATTCTGGTGGTGATTATTATGCAGCAATAGGGAAGATAAAAAGTTTTAATTATGATATAGGACCAAACGGAGAATTTGATTGCAATACAGAATTAACTTCTATGGGTAGTACTTTGTTTAAAGGTGCAATAGATACACAAGAACCTATACCAGAAGTTATTCTACAGAAGAACAAAGAAAAGATTGCAGATGCATATAATGATATAAGTGCAGCATATGAAACCTATATAAAAGATTTAGATAAAGTTATTAAAAAAGAATATGATGGTGGTGCAGAGGGTACTTACTACAATGCAAATACAGAAAAGGGGTATTGTACTTGGGGTTGGTTTGAAGATATTATTTTAAATACTTGGTTTGCATTTGTATCAGAAAATGAGGGTGGAAAAGAATTAACAACAGAGATTAGAAGTATTGGTTCGGGTTTTAAAAACAAAGATGGAACCTTAGAAAAAATAGATGGAGATAATCCATGTAGATTTGGACCTGATTTGTTTACTAAAGATAGACACATAATCTTGCCTGGTAGAATATCAAGTATAGATAGTTTGAGAGAAGCAAGTGAGGATGAAAGATTTCAAGAAAAAGTAAGAGAAGAGTACAAAAATACATACGATACATTTAATGAGATAAATGAGAAGTTTAAAACATTTGAATTTGGTACAGATAGAGGTAGTATTAGACGAATGGTGTTTAGTGCAGATTATTTAAAAAACTTTTTTGGGAGTGTTAGGGATGTAGAAAGTGCATTATCAAGTATGTGGCAATCAGTATCATCAGTATATGGTCATTATTGGAATTTCCAAGTAATTCAAGATGATAATAATAATGGTAGGATTGGTGTTATAGATAGTTTCAAACCAGAAACAAGAGTTGCCATTATGAATCCTAATGTAGATGAATCTAAGTTATCTAAACCAGGTAATACTAATGGTAAAACATTCGTGTTTCCACTTTATAGTACAAGAAGTTTATTTAAAGATTTTAATTTATCAGTTAATTTATCAAGTGCAATGGCAACACAAGCATTATATCACTCACAAAAGAATTTTGGTAAAGAGGGACAGAGTACTACAAACAAACCAGAAGATTTATCAATAACTGCATTAGCAAGTATACAAAATCAATCCATGACAGACCCAGAAGGTCAAGGTGCTATAGCAGAAGATGCACTCTTAAAAGATTATCATAGTGTTATCAAAGGTAAAGATGGTGAAGGTGCGGGAAGAACTGCAAGAACAAATCCAAGTGAAGCAAATTCAGAGTTGATTGTTAAACCTATTGATTTTAAAATAGAGGGAGACCCAATTGCAGATTCAATTAGAAAACAAAGTGAAGTTGAAGCAGCTGCAGCAAGTGAAGATGAAGTAAAGAAAGCAGATGAGGGTATACGATTGATTGATACTAATAGTGGTTTGATTTATAAATCAGATGGTGAAATGATGGGTGCTTTTCAAAGAGGTATGGATTATTTATTAAATAAAAAAGATGAGGCAAATGTAGATGTTGACCCTGTAACACCAATTGAAGTTTCATTTACCATGCCTGGAATAGGTGGTATCAGAATGTATGATATTTTTGCAGTAGATTATTTACCTGATAACTATCGTAGATATGGATTATTTCAAGTGAGTGGAATTGACCACACACTATCAACAGCTGGTTGGGATACAAAAATTTCAGGTAAATTGAGGGTGGATATGGATACACTTATCAAAGATGCTAAATCACAGAATTATTATAAAGAAGAAAGTGTAGAGATTAATACAGAGTTTAGTGAAACAGATAATATTAATTTCTTAACCTTAATACAAAATACACAAAAAGAAGAAACAGAGAAAAGTAATAAAAATAATTAACATTTTGACACTTTTCTTTGATATATATTATTAAATGGTTATATGTCTATTTGGAAGTCTATCAAATTAAAACTTGCTCTAAAGATGAATTGGATAAATCCTTTCATGAAAACTTATGCACAAAAGTATAAAGAGTTAAGATTAAAAGATTTAAAAGAACGAATTAAACAAAAAGGAGATGCATGATGAAAATTGATGTATTAGATAAAGGGTATATTGAATTAGTAGATACACTCGGTGATGATTTAACGCCAGTAAATGCTGCAAGGGTATCATTTGGTGGTAGAAGTGAAACATTTGAGGAAAAGGATAGAAAGTTATCTAAGTTCTTAATTAAACACAAACATTTTTCACCATTCAGACATCAACATGGTATGTTCATTATCAAAGCACCTGAGTTCGTGATGAGACAATGGTATAAACATGTCGTTGGTATTGAAACAACATCAAATCATCCTACTAAAGACCACGCGTGGAATGAGATTAGTGGTAGGTATGTTCCTTATGATGAATTTTATGAACCAACAGAGTTCAGAAAACAAAGTGATGATAACAAACAGGCAAGTGATGGGTTAGTTGATAATCAAAAAGAGATGAAACAATTGTGGACTATCTCTCAACAAAACTCTATTTCTGCTTATAAAGAAATGTTAAAGAATGGTATGGCTAAAGAACAAGCCAGAAGTATCTTACCACTTACAGTCTATACAAAAGTTTGGTGGACTGCATCATTTCAAAGTGCAATGAATTTCATTGAGTTAAGAGATGAACCTACATCACAAGTAGAGATACAAGAATATGCGAAAGCATTAAAAGAGATTATGTTAGAGAAGTTTCCAGAAACTACTAAATTATGGAGTGAGATTTATTTAGACTAATGAAAGGTTGGATATTCACTACACAAAATGAACCATCGTATGAAACAAGACGATTAGTAGAATGTTTTGATAAAGAGGGTATAGAATGTTTTTATGTACATCCTAATAATGTAGATATATTTATCAGTAAAGATAATAGAAAATCTGTATTAGTAGATAATGAACACACTTCAATACCTGATTTTGTTATACCACGAGTTGGAAGTGCAACCACATATTATCAGAAAGCAGTATTCAGACATTTAGAAAGAATGGGTGTATTGTTTATTAATGGTAGTGATGCAATTGATAATGTAAAGGATAAACTTTACACAATGCAAATATTATCACAGAATAATATTCCACATCCAAAAACAATGTTGGTTAAGAATCCAATTGATTCAGGTTATGTACAAAGGAATATTGGTTTTCCTATCGTGGTTAAATCCTTGAGTGGTACACATGGTAAAGGTGTTTATCTTGCAGAGAACAAAAGGAACTTTGAACAATTAGTAGAGATGATGGAACAATTTAATGATAGGTTCAACATCATCTTACAAGAGTTTGTGAAAGACTCACATGGAAAAGATTTACGAATTATCGTAGTAGGTGGTAAAGTTGTTGGAGCAATGAAAAGAGAATCAACTGATGGTGATTTCAGAGCTAATGTTACACGAGGTGGTGGAGCAAAACCAGTAGAACTTGATGAACAAATGGAGTATCTTGCATTAGAATCTACAAAACTATTAGGATTAGATATAGGTGGTGTAGATTTATTATATGATAACGATGGATATAAAATATGTGAGGTTAACTCTTCACCTGGTTTTAGAGGAATGGAAGAATATACTGAAATAAGAGTTGCCGAACAGATAGTTACTTATGTAAAAAATAAATTAAATTAATGGTTATAGTAAATTCTAAAGAGAAGTGGTCTCATCTACAAAAAAGGATGAAGACTCAACACTTCGTGTATCTACAAATGTTTTCGGATGTACATAAACATCCTAAACAGAATCGTGTGTCTTGTTTTTATATCAGAACAATGCAAGAAGAGTATATCGTACCTGTCAATCACAATGAGAAGTTTGGAACAATACAAACCATTGATGTAGATGATAGTAAAGTATGTGTAGGTGATATGAAATCATTTATGCATAATTCAATGATTGATTGTGACCATATATTTGGGTTGGTAGATTTAAATTGGTGTCATTATATGAAGACTAATCAACCATATGATTTCGATAAACACCTAACAAATGCTCACCACCATAATTACAGATTACACTACGAGAAAGAAAATGTTAATGATGTAATCCCTTTGGTGAAACATGGTGAGTATTTTTCAAAACAGTCATTAGATTTAATGAACTACTTAGAAGACCACGATTACTATGACCAAGAAATATTGGAAGTTTTATCTAAGGTAGAAGATAATGGAATCCAAACTACAGATGGTTTAGTTTATTCAGAATATAATCCATTTACAAGTACAGGTAGACCAAGTAATAGATTTGGTGGTATGAACTTTGCAGCACTAAACAAAAAAGATGGTAGTAGAAAACAATTCATAAGTAGACATGATAATGGTGTATTGGTGGAGTTTGATTATGATGCGTATCATCCACGATTAATTGGTGATAAAATAGGTTATAAATTTCCAAAAGGTAATGTACACCAACACCTTGCAGATTCATATGGGTTAAGTTATGATGAGGGAAAACAATTAACATTCAAGTATTTATATGGAGGTATACCTACCGAAATGAAACAAAACCCGTTTTTTGGTATGGTAGACGAGTTTATACACCGCTTGTGGAGTACTTGGAAAAGAGATAAAAAGATAGTTTCTGATATTTATAGTAGAGAAATACATAGAGAAAACCTACCTGATATGAATCCTAATAAGTTATTTAACTATATGATTCAGTTGATGGAGACAGAACAGAATATTCATACCTTAGATGTATTACTACATGATATGAAAGATTTCAAGAGTAAGATGGTTCTCTATAATTATGATGCATTCTTATTTGATTTTGATTACAAAAAAGATGGATTGAAGTATTTGAAAGAAGTAAAAAATATTTTAGAGTGGAAAGGTAAATATCCAACAAGAGTTTTCATGGGGGATAATTATCAAGACATGAAAGAAATAACGGAGAAACTTAGTGTATAGTTTAAAACAATTGTTATATGAATCATTAAAAAAGTATCCACACATGAGGCCTTATAGCCAAAAGGAATTGGATTATGAAGTTGATGAATATCTTAAAAATGATTATACAAAAAATAAACTTCCAAAAATGTGGAAAGATAAAGATGATGGATATGCAGATATTAAAATGGCATTACATGAATATCCAAGTGAAGAAGAATTAAAAAGTTTGGAAAATTCAGATGTTGGTGATATATTAGAACTACCACCAGAGGATAGAATGAAACGAGCAGTAGAACTTGCAAAAGGATATTATAAAAATTATAAAGCAATTATCGATGGTTTAAACAAAAAAACAAAATTTCCCGCTCCTATTGTAGTTCGCGATAAATCAAAACGATTATATTTATTAGGGGGAAACACGAGATTAATGTTAGGTGTTGCCATGGGATTAAATTTACCAATAAAAATTATTGATTGGAAAAAGGAAATACAATGATAAAAGATTTTGATAAAATCTTGAACGAGTTGAGTTATAGAGTTAAGGATGGTACACCTGATTTAACCAACGAACAACACTTAATCAAATTATTTGATGTATTAAAAGAACATGATTGGCCAATAGATGAAAGAGTTAGGGTTATACATAATCTTACCAATGAAGAAAAGATTGGACCAAAAATAGCTCAGAAAAAGATGCAATCAAGAATTGGAGGATTATCTTCTGATTTATCCACACCTACTAATCCAAAACGAATTGGAAATGATGGGGATTTATCAGACCAACAATTTACTAATTTATTACAAGGTGAGTTCGGTTCTGAAGTAAAGATGGTAAAACCATTAACAGGCCAAAACAAAAGTTCTAAGTTTAATATGTTTCTCTTTTCTTTCGAGGGTAATGATTATGATATTACATTAGCAGGAAAGGTTTCAGGTAGAGGAACTGCTCAAACTAAAGACCAAGAGTTAGCATTTCTACTATCATTGAGTGCAATTCATGCTGGTGCAAATACAAACAACAAAGAAGAATTTTTATCAATGATGTTAGACCCAAGTGTATATGGTGAGGTTTACGATGGTTCATCTATTAGTGAAAATGATGCGTTAGGGTTGGTTTCATTCCTTGAGAATAATGATGATTGGTATAAATCTACACTTGCACAAACAAAGAAGTTAGCAGGACAAGTAGGTTCATCACCAAAAAAATATTTAAAAGATGATAGTAAGTTAGATATTAATAAACTTGCAAAACAATTATATAAAGATGAGTATCAAGATAATCTTGATTTAGATAAATGGAATCCAGCAGATGTGTGGTTATACTACACAAATAGTGTTCCAACTTTCAAAAGTTTAGCAGAACTAAATAACTATTTATTAGATAGTATTAAGAAAGGTAATGGTATCATAGGTATATCATTGAAGAAAGGTTCTGGTAATGTTAGTGTTGTAAATGATGGTAAAAAGAAAGAATACGAGTTGAAGAATCTCGGATTAAAGATTGGTGGTTTATTTAAAATTACTGCATACCTTGAGTTTAGTGGTAAGGGATTAGATGGATTGGGTTTACAATTCAGAATCTTTCAAGGAAGTGCTAAAGAACCAATCAGAGGTGAGGCAACTACAAAGGGTGCAGATGCGGTACAAGGAAAAGTTGCACTACCTGTACTTGATTTAGTTAGTGGACAAAGATTAAGTGGTAAGATTAAGAAATTGGGTGGAGAAGATATTCTTGATTATGATAAGAAGTCAAAAGAGTTTTCATTCAGTAAGAATGGTTTGAAGAAATACAAAGAGGTATCAAAACTTTGGAACAAGATTAAAAGTAAAGTGGTGTTTGCAAGAGGTGCTAAATCATCTGATTATTCAAATGCATTTAAATCACCAGATAACTTTCTTGATATGTTAAACAAACTAAACCTTGCTGAGAATAAAGCAAAAGCAGTACTGAACTCTCGTTTCCAAACAATTGCATTATTATCATATCTTGGTTCAATGAATAGAGGGAAACAAGCAGATGTGGCAATAGGATTGTTGAAGTATGGTAAATCACAATCAGATTGGTCATCGGCACATTTAAAGGTACAATAATATGAAAACACAATTACTATGTACATTCACACGACAAGCAAGGTTTAACGAAACTATAGATGTTATTGTATCATGCAATGATATTCTATATGAAAAGATTTATGTATTTCAAAATCAACAAGATTTAACTCAGTTGATTTGCACATACAATGTAGAGTTTATAGATAACTTCGAAGAGAATATAGAGAACACTATATCATTACACAGAAAGAAACAAAGTAATACACTATATACAATCAATGCATTGAATGAAGTTATCAGAAGTAAGAATGGTGGAGTGTTAGATAAACGATTCAATGTAGATTGGGCAGAGTATCAGAACACATTACTACTAACAAACGAGACTGGATTGAATGTAGTACCCACAAAAATCTTTCAAATCATCAATGTAACGGAATGGAACAAATAGTTACACCTGTTACATATCAATTGTAACAAAATTTAACACTAAGAAACCACTCATTCGAGTGGTTTTTTTATGCCAATATAAATCTAACAATATCAACACATAAAAAAAAATTAAAATAATTTCCAAAAAAGGGCCACTTTGGTACACTTATTGTACTATAAGCTGTAGAGGATGGAATCATAAGGATGAAATCTTAAACTAAACTAAAGGAGAACGAAGATGTTCACAGGCCTTATTAAAAAATTAAAGAGTAGGAGAGGAAACTCTCTTGCTGAATTCGCAGTAACTACAGCAATGATGGCAACTCTCGCAACAACAGCTGCACCAAAATTTGGACAGGTTGGAGCAGGTGCTAAAGAAAAGAAAACTATGGCAAACATAGATAAAATCTTGACTGTAGCAAACAATTATTATAACCAAACATTATCTGAAGAGGGTAAAGGTAGATTCCCAGGCCAAGAAAAATATGATGTCGCTGTAGGTGGTATCGGTTTATCTGAGGGAACTTCTACTGATGAAACTCTTGAGGCTTATGTTGAAACTATCCTTGATAGTAAAGTATCTTATGATTCAGAGTTAGGTGAGTTCGTATATGTATTCTCACCAACAAGTGATGATGATGATGCACTTCAAGGTGATTGGATGAGTTTAGAAACATCAGTTGGATTCGATGGTAATTCAGAAATTGGTGCTCTTGATTTCAAGAATGACTTTGGTAACAAAGGTATGCAATCACCATTTCAGGATGGTTCATATGCTTATTTAGTAATACCTGGTAGTGGAAGTGGTACATCTGCACAAGCACCAGTAATCGTAGTAATAGATACTGAAAATCCATCTAAACTACACAAAACTTTAGTACCTTAAATCGTAACATAATATCTTGAAAGGATAATAGAATGAAGAACATAATCAAAAACACAAGTAAAGGATTCACATTGATTGAATTAGTAATGGTTACAATCATATTAGGAATCTTAGCAGCAGTGGCATTACCGAGATATCAAGAGACAGTTGATAATGCAGAAGAAACAGCAGAAAAAACATTTGTCGATATGGTGTGGGCGGGGTGTGAACAAGAATCATCTGAAAGATTGACTGCGTTCGGACTTGAAGCATGGCCTTATAATCCATTGACAGTAATTGGAAGAAGTCGTAATCTATCAGTTACATTGTTCGAGGGGATACCCGATGAAGATAATGAGTGGCAGTTTAGTGTAGATGCAGTTGGTGAACCAGCAATATTTCATCAAAGAAGAAATGATGAAATCTATTACTACACATATGATTCATTAACATTTGAATTAGCTGAACTACCTACTCTATACACCAATGAGTAAATCAGTAAACACGATAGAATTAGGCCTCACTGCAGCTATTATGATTGTGGTGGGGTTTGTTTTATTTCAACCTGATATTACTTATATCGATGACAAACCTACAATGAAAACATTCTATGATTTTCCACTACAGGCGTGGTTAGATACTGATAGAGGTGGTGATGTTGTTAAGGTTAGATATTTGGTAGATAGAACAAAAACTAAATTATATATGTTTGATAAGTATGGTAAAATAGTACATAAACAACCGATATCATTGAGTCCATATGGTGATGGTAGAGAACGAATAGAAACTTATGTATGGAAACTATATCGTACAGAGTGGACAGATAGAATTGGTGCTGGTGAATATGGTATAGTGGTTGGTACAGATTTTGACCATAGGGGAATATCCATTGAGATTGATATACCTTAGTTTATTAACAATATTATATTCACAAGATTCCTTAGATGTTGAACTGAACTTAGATAGTTTGTGGGAAAACTATGAGTGGGAAGAAATCCAAGAAGTTACAGATGTATATGCTGAAGTAGAACAAATCACAGCAGTTGCAGGAGTTCGTGGTTCTGAGGCAAAGTATGAGATATTCAAGTATCTATACTACAGAAAATCAATGAAATCAAAAAAAATGAAAAAAAATTAAAATAAAATGTATTTTGAGAATTTATATATATATATATTATTATATCAAATGATGATATAGAGTTTTTTGAAAATTGAGAAATCGGAAAGTACAGAGAGTAATTAGCTCTGTATGGGATTGGCTGAAAAATGAGTATACTTCGGAAGCTCATAAGGCAATCTATGATTAGTTCGTGGTGAACCTACTTAGGTGTAAATCATTTCGGTAGTTGAGACATCAATAATCAGAAGTACTTGAAGAAAAAAACAGAAACGATTCTGTTGACCTTATTGTGGGTAAGGGTAATACTGAAATCCCACTTTATGACTGAACAAACTAAACTCTGAGAGTTAAGGTATTGGCATAGAGGTTGTACTCGATTCGATGAGATTAACCATCTTGAGAATCACTTTCATAACTGAAAGATGTTAAGTATAAGGTAGAAAAAATCAGAGCTTCAAGTTGTGAGTAATCGTTAATCTCACATCCCCAAGATTTCCAAATTTAGATAATATAAAAAATGGCCACATGATTTTTAGTTTCCACTTATAAATAAACTTAAAAAACTAGCTGGCCATTTTTTTTTACAAATAATGAAAAAAGATTACATTTTTAGCAATCAAGGTTATACTTATTATTGTATCGATAAATGATACCACTAATAAATACAAAATAAACATAAACAAATAGGAGATTAAGTAATGGACTTAAACGCAATTAAAAAACGACTCAATCAGTTACAAACCACAAACAATCGTACTTCCAGTCTTTGGAAACCACAACCAGGTAAAACTCAAATAAGAATCGTTCCTTATGCATTCAATAAAGATAATCCTTTCATTGAATTATTTTTCCACTACAATCTGAACAATCGTTCATATCTTTCACCAATTTCTTTCGGTAGACCAGACCCAATTGAGGAGTTTGCTCAGAAACTAAAAGGAAGTGGTAGTAAAGAAGATTATCAGCTATCAAGGAAACTTGAAGCAAAGATGAGAACTTTTGCACCAGTAGTAGTTAGAGGAGAAGAGAAACAAGGAGTGAAATTTTGGGGATTTGGAAAGACAGTTTATCAAGAACTTCTTTCTATAATCGCAGACCCTGATTATGGTGATATCACCGACCCAGTAAATGGTCGTGATGTTGTTGTGGAATTTATCACAGCTGAAGAAAGTGGTGCGAGTTTTCCAAAAACTAACATTCGTGTCAAACCTAATCAAACATCGATTTCTGATGAACCAGATGTACTTGAATTGGTTAAAACCCAACAAGACATCAAGGAAATCTATCAAGAGTTAGCATATGATGACCTTACAGACGTGCTGAATGAATGGTTGAATCCAAATGAGGATTCTACTGAAACAGAAACTAAAGAAAAAGAAGTTTCTACTTCAGAACTTTCATCTGCCAAAGTAAGTAATACAGGTGATGCTTTTGACGAATTGTTCAAATCGTAAATTGAATAGATAATAATATATAGTGTGTGGCAACATACAACAAAAGTAGAGATGGGTGTTATTGTATTCCCTAACTACACACTATTAACTTAAGGAGATTAGGATGGCATCAGTAAATGATGTATTGGCCTCAACATTGGCCGATAGTTTAAATAAAAAATTCAAAGATACTAAGGTAGCATACTTCTTAGATGGAAGTGATTCAACACCAACAGATATAAAAGATTTTATCTCAACAGGTAGTTCCATGTTGGATTTGGCTATATCAAATAGACCAGATGGTGGTATTGCAGTTGGTAGAATTACAGAAATCAATGGATTAGAATCAAGTGGTAAATCACTACTTGGTGCTCATATTCTTGCAGAGACTCAGAAGAAAGGTGGTGTGGCAGTTTATATTGATACTGAAACATCTGTTTCCCAAGAGTTCTTGGAAGTAATTGGTGTTGATATGAACAAAATGTTATATCTACACTTAGAGACTGTAGAGGATATCTTTGAAGCTATTGATGAAATAGTAACAAAAGTTAGAGAATCAGACAAAGATAGGTTAGTAACTATTATGGTTGATTCACTTGCAGCCGCATCTACGAAAGTAGAAATGGAATCTGATTTTGAGAAAGATGGTTGGGCAACTGCTAAGGCAATCATTATTAGTAAGGCAATGAGAAAGATTACTCAGATGATTGGTAGACAGAAAATAGCTCTCGTATTCACAAATCAGTTAAGACAAAAATTAGGTGTTATGTTTGGAGACCCTTGGACAACAAGTGGTGGAAAAGCATTACCATTCCATGCTTCAACAAGAATCAGATTGAAGAACATGGGACAAATCAAAGACACGGCAAAGAATGTTCTTGGTATGAAGTGTAGAGCACAGATTGTCAAGAATAGATTAGGCCCACCTTTAAGACATACCGATTATGATATGTACTTCGATAGAGGTATAGATAATTATGGTGCATGGTTGACTGTGTTGAAAGAACACAAGTTAGTTAAATCAGGTGGTGCATGGTACACTCTTACAGACCAAAATGGTAAAGACCATAAGTTTTTATCAAAGGATTGGGAAGAGTTGATTGCCAGTAATGATGAGTTGAAAGACTATGTCTATGGTATCATTTGTGATAAGGTTATATTACAATACAAAGATAAACTTGGTATTGATGATGTAGAGTTCACAGATGAGGTTATAGGTGATTAATAAGAGACACTTATCAATATTTGAAGAGATTAAGAAATCTGGCGGTAAAGTAGATAGTGGTGAACCAAACGACTCGGTTTTACTTATAGATGGTTTGAACACTTTTATTAGAGTGTTCACCGCAATACCTACTACTAATGAGGATGGAATTCACATTGGTGGAATAGTAGGTTTTTTAAGGTCTTTGGCTTTCACTATAAATATGGTTAGACCTACACGAACTATCATAGTATTTGATGGTAAAGGTGGGTCTAATCGCCGTAGAAAGATATTTCCTGAATATAAGGCAGGAAGAAAAATGTCTCTAAGGTTAAATAGATTTACAGATGTTTCTTTGACTCGTGAACAAGAACATAAGATGATGATTCAACAATTAAATCGAGTGATTGAATATCTTGAATGTTTACCATTAACAATAACAAATGTTCCTAATATAGAAGCAGATGATGTTATTGGGTATGCATCAAAACATTGTTTCAAAGATAATTGTACAATCATGTCAACCGATAAAGATTTTCTTCAGTTGGTAGATGAACGAATCAAGGTATGGTCACCAACGAAGAAAAAGATGTACGATGAAGAAAGAATACTAAATGAATATGGTATCAATGCAACAAACTTTTTACTATTCAGAACAATGGATGGTGATAAATCAGATGGAATACCTGGAATCAAGGGTGCAGGAATAAAAACATTATTAAAAATGTTTCCTTGGCTTGCTTCCCCACACAAACATTCCATTGATGATTTATTAAAAAGTGCAGAACCTAAAAGAAAACAATTCAAACTATGTGAACAGATAGTAAACTCAGAAGACCAATTACTTTTAAATAAGAAACTAATGGATTTAGATGATTTAAACATATCTGGTCATAGTAAACGAACTATTCAAACGCTAGTAGAGAATCCAATTCAACGAATGGTTAAGCACAAGTTTCAGAAGATGTTCTTAGAGGATAAAATGTATACTGCATTACCTAATCTTGATAGTTGGTTACACTCAACATTTAATAGATTAAATCATATGGCAGAGAAGACACATGGGTAGGAAGAAGAAATATTTTACAGCAAAAGAGAAACGAGATGCACAAAGAAAGTGGCAGATGGAACATTACAAACGAAATGCTGATAGGATAAAAGCAAAAGCACGACAGAGATATCGTGATATGAAAAGAACGGAATTTTATGATAAAAAAATACAAGATTTGTATGGCAATCTTGATACTTAATAATAGGTTATAATGAGTGAATCTTTAACACAATACGGAACAAATTTTCAAAGTAAGATGCTTACATCTTTAATCACAGATGTAAAGTATACAAAAACAATTTTAGATATCTTAGAGATAAGTTACTTCGATTCAGATAGTAACAAATTCATAATCAAATCCATCAAGGATTATTTCAAAAAATACAAAACCACACCAACAATGGAAGCATTAAAAGTTATTGTTGATGAGGTAGATAATGATGTGTTAAAAACATCCATAGTAGATGGATTAAGAAGTGCATGGCAACATCGTGAATCACCAGATTTAGCTTTTGTAAAAGAGAAATCTCTTGAGTTTTGTAAGAACCAAGTTGTAAAGAATGCAATTATGGAATCAGTTGAATTATTAGAAGTACAGAAGTATGATGAAATAAAAACCATTATAGATGAAGCTATGAAGGCGGGTGTAGAAACTGATATCGGACACGAATACATCACAGGTTTAGAGGAGAGATTATCCAAACAAACAAGAGTATGTTTACCTACACAATGGGATAGTGTAAATGATTTGATGGATGGTGGATTGGCAGGTGGTGAGTTGGGTGTGATTGTTGCTCCTGCTGGTATTGGTAAATCTTGGACTCTTCAAGCATTGGGTGCTCATGCAGTTGCACAAGGAAAGACGGTACTTCATTATACATTAGAGTTAAATGCTCAGTATGTAGGGTTAAGATATGATACAATAGTAAGTGGACAACCAACAGGTAACTTACAATACTATAAAGAAGAAGTACAACAAAAGATTTCAAAGTTAAAGGGTGAGTTAATCATCAAATATTATCCAACAAAAAGTGCAAGTGTTAATACTCTTGCAGCACATATACAACAATGTGAGATGAGAGGTATAAAACCAGATATGATTATTGTGGATTATGCAGATATTATGAAATCTACACAACACTTCAATGAAAAAAGACATCAAATAGGTCATGTGTATGAAGAACTACGAGGTATGGCAGGTGAGTTTGATATACCATTATGGACAGCATCTCAAGCTAATCGTTCAGCATTAGAAGAAGATGTGATTGGAGCAGATAAAGTATCAGAAGATTATTCAAAGGTTATGACAGCAGATTTTGTTATGAGTATGAGTAGAAAAGTAGAAGATAAGATTGCTAACACAGGTAGATTCCATGTTATTAAGAATAGATTTGGGCCAGATGGTATTACATTCCCTGCTACTATCAACACTAATACAGGTTTTATACAAATCTATGAAACAAACACACAAGGTGGTAAAGAAGTACAAGGAAAAATGAATAATGCTGATGAATATATTCGTAAAACATTGGCACAGAAGAAGAAAGATTTTGATGGCGAAGGGTTTGAATAAAACTTCGAAGAAAATCTTTTTAAAACTTCGAAAAAATTAAAAAACTTTGTATTATCTGCTGTATATATAATACTTATTTATCGGAGAAAACAAGTTTTAAATTAAGGAGACAAGAGTGGGACATAAGTTTAAATTATCAGAGAATTTTATAAATAAATTCAAAAGAAAAAAACCACCATTTGGTTTTAATGGATTGGGAGAGTTGGTTTACATGAGAACCTATTCCAGAATTAAAGAAGATGGAAAGAATGAAAGATGGTGGGAAACTGTCCAAAGGGTTGTAGAGGGAACATATTCAATGCAAATGAATCACATTGAATCACATCAGTTAGGTTGGAATCCTTGGCAAGCACAGAAATCTGCACAAGATATGTATGAAAGAATCTTCAACATGAAGTTCTTACCACCAGGTCGTGGTTTATGGGCAATGGGAACAGCAATCACAGAAGAAAAAGGATTATATGCTGCACTAAACAATTGTGCGTTCGTATCAACAAAAACAATTAAAGAAGATTATTCCAAACCATTTTGTTTCCTAATGGATGCAAGTATGTTAGGTGTTGGAGTAGGTTTTGATACTAAAGGAGCGGGGGAAATAGTTGTTAAAGGTGTTGATATCAAACGAGATGAACAAACTTTTCAAATACCAGATACTCGTGAGGGTTGGGTAGAATCTTTAAGATTATTATTAGAGAGTTACTTTCATGGACAAGCACCAGTTCATTTTGATTATAGTTTAATCAGACCTGCAGGAGTTCCAATCAAAGGTTTTGGTGGAGTTAGTTCAGGCCCAGACCCATTAGAAGAAGTTCACGAAAGTGTTAGACAAGTATTAGAGGGTAACACAGGTAATCCAATCACAATCACCACAATCGTAGATATTATGAATTTAATCGGTAAATGTGTTGTGGCAGGTAATGTAAGAAGAACTGCAGAGATTGTATTCGGAGACCCACACAATGAAGAGTATTTAGATTTAAAAAATTACAAAGTAAATCCACACAGAGAACAATTTGGTTGGACATCTAATAATAGTATATTCGCTGAGTTAGGTATGGATTATACAGAAGCCTCAAAGAGAATAGCAGATAATGGAGAACCAGGTTTTGCGTGGTTAGAAAATATGAGAAAGTATTCTCGTATGAAGAATGGTGGAGATAACAAAGACCATAGAGTTATGGGTGGTAATCCTTGTTTGGAACAATCACTTGAATCCTATGAGTTATGTTGTTTAGTGGAAACATTTCCAGCAAATCACGATTCATTAGAGGATTATCAAAGAACATTAAAGTATGCTTATTTGTATGCAAAGACTGTTACATTAGGTAGAACACACTGGTCAGATACCAATAGAGTTATGTTGAGAAACAGACGAATTGGTTGTTCAGTAAGTGGTATTGCTCAATTCATTACCAATCGTGGATTAAATGAGTTGAAAAATTGGTTAGAAGAGGGATATGATACTATACAAGAATGGGATGATATCTATTCAGATTGGTTTGCTATTCCAAAATCAATTAAAACCACAAGTGTAAAACCAAGTGGGACAGTTTCTTTGTTAGCAGGTTCAACACCTGGATTACATTATCCTGAATCAAGATTCTATACAAGAAGAATTAGAATATCAATTAATTCTGATTTAGTTGAACCATTGAAAAAAGCAGGTTATAAAATCGAACCAGCATTTGGTTCAGAGGATTCAACATTAGTAGTTGAAGTTCCTGTCGATGTAGGAGAGGGTATAAGGACAGTCGGAGAACTATCCATATGGGAACAATTCAGTTTGGCAGCATTTATGCAAAGACATTGGGCTGATAACCAAGTGAGTTGTACTGTCACCTTTAATCCAGAAACAGAAGCTGATATGATACCACAAGTATTAAACTATTATCAATATCACCTAAAGGGTATTTCTCTTTTACCAAGACACGATTACGGAGCATATCGACAAATGCCTTATGAAGCGATTGATGAAAAAACATATAATAAAGATGTTAAGAAGTTAGGTAAACTAAACTTCGGAGTAATCAAAGCTGAAGAAGCAAATGTAGAGAAGTTTTGTGATGGTGATTTTTGTGATGTAGAAATCACACCTACGACAGGTGATAATGACGACCAAGATTATGCGAACTAAGAAAAGTTTCACATACTACTGGCAGGCGACACACCAGTATAAAAATGTGTCATTCACAAGTAAACAAACAAGGAGATGATTATGAATAATTATCGTAATCTTATCGCATCAGTATTTATGATGGCAGGATTGTATGCACAATCTATTGTCGGAGTTGTTACTGATGTTGACTCACAACCACTTGAGGGAGCTAATATTGTAGTTGTAGGAACAGATGTAGGTGGAGTATCAGATAATTCTGGTGCTTTCAAAATTGATGTTCTATCAGGTACATACGATGTAACTGCTTCTTTCATAGGTTACTCTTCAATAACGAAATCAGTAGTTGTTGAGGATATAGTTTCAAGTGTTAATTTCATATTAGAAATTGATTTCTTGGGATTATCAGATGTAGAGGTGTTAGCATCTCGTGCATCTGAAACAACACCTGTTGCTTACACTAATGTTAGTAAAGCTGAAATGGATGTTCGTCTTGGTTCACAAGACATTCCAATGATTCTTAACACAACACCAAGTGTATATGCAACCCAACAAGGTGGTGGTGCGGGTGATGCTCGTATCAACATTCGAGGTTTTAATCAACGAAATGTTGCAGTAATGATAAATGGTGTACCACAGAATGACATGGAGAATGGTTGGGTGTACTGGTCTAATTGGGACGGAGTTGGTGATGCTACATCATCTATTCAGGTTCAAAGAGGACTAAGTGCAGTTAATCTTGCGACTCCATCCATTGGTGGAACAATGAACATTATTACAGACCCAACCGCGATGGAAAAAGGTGGAAAGTTCAAACAAGAAGCTGGAGATGGGGGTTTTCTAAAGACTACCGCTACCTACCATACTGGTCTCATCGGAGATAAGTTAGCTTTAAGTGGAACAATTGTTCGTAAAACTGGTGATGGAATTATCGATGGGACATGGACAGATGCATGGGCCTATTATTTCGGTGGTTCTTACGCCGTAAGTGAAGACCAAAGAGTTGAGTTGTACGCAATAGGTGCACCACAACGACACGGTCAGAACTTATACAAACAAAACATAGCAACATACTCACAAGAGCTTGCAGGTGATGTTGATGGATATGATACTGATGCATTTGCAGATGGTAACAAATTCGAAACTGAAGCAGGTAGGTTCTACAATCAAAATTGGGCACCAGTAGATGAATCATACACTGGTCAACAATATTGGTATATGTATGGAGCAAAAACAACCGATAGATTCAATAAAGGTTTTATAAATGAGAGAGAAAACTTCTTTCATAAACCATTAGTGAATCTAAATCACTTCTTAACAATAAATGACAAGACTCGTTTGAGTTCAGTTCTTTATTGGAGTGGTGGTTCTGGTGGTGGTACTGGTACATATGGTAGTGTTTCAAGAACACCTGCAGTTGAGGGAGAAAGATGGTATGCATCTTCGCCTTGGATGTGGGATTGGAACGCAGAGATAGAACAAAACAGAACAAACTTCGATGCTGATTATTCTGAAACAGATGCTCGTTCAACAGGTATTCTTCGTAACTCAATTAATCGTCAAGATACATATGGTTTGATTTCAAAATTAAACTACATTGTTAATGATGAACTTGAATTACAAGTTGGATTAGACTGGAGAACAGCAGGTATCGAACACGCTCGTGAGGTTCGTGATTTATTAGGTGGAGACTACTATGTAGATTTCGCTGATGATAATGCACCTGATGGGAAAGTTGTTGGTTTAGGTGATATCATTGCCTATCATAATGAAACCACAGTCGATTGGATTGGTGGATTTTTACAAGGTAATTATAATACTGAAAAATTAAACCTATATGGTATGGGTGGATTATCAAGTATTACATACTCTTATGAAGACCACTTTGCTGTTAATGTAGATGAAGATGGGAACACCATTGATAATCTTGTTAAAGCAGATGCAATCACGACCTATCAGTTAAAAGGTGGTGGATTATATAACATTAACGATAATCTTGGAGTATTCCTAAACGCAGGTTTAGTTGAAAAAGCACCAATATTAGACAATGTTATCTACTACGATGGTACAGTCTCAACAGACCCAGCAAATGAAAAATTCATTGCTAGTGAGTTTGGAGTGAACTATGGAACTGAAAGGTTCGGAGTTAAAGTTAGTGCTTATAACACCGATTGGAAAGATAGAAACCTTACTAAATCTGTTTCAACAGGTCAAGGTTCATCAGGTGATACTGATATTATCTTCTTAACAGGTGTTGACCAAAACCATAAAGGTATTGAGATTGAAACTAAAGTAAAACCACACGATATGGTTGAACTTGATTTCATCGCATCTTATGGTAGTTGGAAGTTCGTTGGTGATGCCGATGGTACTTACCAAGAACAAGAGTTTAATGATGATAACCAAGTAATTGGTGTTCAGACTACAGATTACTCTTATGCACTTGATGGATTATGGGTTGGTGATATGCCACAAACATCTTATATTTTAGGTGTTACTCTTAAACCAATTAAAGGTTTGAGATTACAGGCATTGTACAAAACATATGACAGAAACTTTGCTGATTGGTCACCTGATTCTCGTGAGATTGAGGGTGATGCCGACAGAACACAAGTTTGGGAAGCCCCAGGTTATTCTAAACTTGATTTACATGCATCATACAATCTTCCAAGTGTTGCTGGTTTAGATTTGACTCTTACAGGTCATATCTTCAACGCACTTGATGATGTATTTGTACAAGATGCAGTTGACAATAGTCAATACAATGGGTATGGTGATAAACTTCACTTACCACATAACGCAGAGGTATTCTTAGGAACACCACGATATGCAAACATTGGATTGACTGTTAATTTCTAATAATGTAATTTGGGGGGATTTATTTCCCCCCATTTATATTAAAAAAGTTATAAATAATACTTGACACATATATGCTTTTTTCACTATATTCACATATGAAAAACAAAGGATATATTATGAACTTAAATGAGACAATTTACAATAGTAATCATATAATGGGTGTAGAAGACTTAAGTGTTAACACTCGTGAGATTCCATTCAATCAGTTAATGACAGAATTTTGTGATGATTATGATTCAAGTGATAATTGTGAAGAATTTGCGGTTGTATGGAAAGAGTATCATGGAGAACTACAAATAGAACAGATTTATAACCACGAGACAGGTGAAATATATTGGGAAGATAACTTCGATGATGTAGATACACCAAGTGGTAGAGATTGGAACCCTAACGATGAAATACTTTATTGCAGTATTTTAATGTGGGGTGAGTTGGAACAAACTATAGGATAATTAGTGTATAAGAACATATATTACGAGAAAAGACGAAACAAAATTCATGTATGGGATGACAAACGCGGACATCTCATTGTACCTTATAAGAAATATGCATATGTAAAGAATGCAGCAGGTTACCACCACACCTTAGATGGTGATAAAGTAAAGAAAGTATACAAGTGGGATGATGATGACCCCAATTTATTCGAGAGTGATGTTCCTATCACCACAAGATTTTTAGTAGACCAATATACAGATTCAGATGATGCAAGTGAGGGATGTAAAACTTTTTTCTTTGATATCGAGGTAGAAGTTGTAGATGGTTTTCCAGATGTAACAAAAGCAAACGAGAAGATAACTTCTATTGCGTTCTATGATGAGATGATAGAAAAGTATTATTGTTATACTTTAGATGAACAGAAAACTATGCAGAATTATGAAAAGGATGATGAGATAGTTGAGTTATTTACAAGTGAACACGACCTATTAACAAAGTTTTATCAGAAGTATGCAGAGATATCACCTGATATATTAAGTGGTTGGAATTCAGAGTTCTTTGATATCCCTTATCTATATAATCGTAGTGTAAATGTATTAGGTAGAGAAGTTGCAAATATGTTATCACCTATTCGTGATGTATATTATAATGAATACAAAAAGAAACATAATATTGCTGGTATCAGTTGTTTAGATTATCTCACATTATATCGTAAGTTCTCGCCAATCCAACAATCAAGTTATAGATTAGATTATATCGGTGAAGTAGAAGTTGGTATGAAAAAGATTGAGTATCAAGGAACACTTAATGATTTGTATGAAAAAGATTTAGATAAGTTTATTAAATATAACATTCGAGATGTACGAATCCTAATCGAGTTAGATAAAAAGTTAGATTTTATTGGTATTGCAAGAGGTATAGCACATCTTGGTCATGTACCTTATGAAGATGTTATGATGAGTTCAAGATATCTTGAGGGTGCTATCTTGGTTTACCTAAAGAAGATGGGTATTGTTGCACCAAACAAACCAAAGAATGTTTATAAGAGAGGTGAGGATGATAAGTTTGAAGGTGCATATGTACAGAAACCACAAGCAGGTAGACACGATTGGGTATATGATTTAGATATCACAAGTATGTATCCAAGTGTTATTCGTTCTTTAAATATATCACCAGAAACAAAGGTTGGTAAAGTAGAGGGTTGGGATTCAGTTGAGTTCGTAAAGGGTGATACTATAAAGAATTACACTTTAAAGAATGGACATGGTAAAACAATTGACACAGTCGATAATAAACAATTAAAATCCTATTTAGAAGAGACAGGGTTAAGTATATCATCTAATGGTATTATGTATCGTACAGATAAACAAGGATTGATTCCTGCACTTCTAACCAAATGGTTCGAAGAAAGAGTTGAGATGAGGAAACTTGTTAATAAATTCCACGAACAAGGTGATAAAAAGAAATCTCAATATTTTGATAGGAGACAATACCTACAGAAAATTTTGTTAAACTCATTGTATGGTGTGTTAGGATTACCAGTATTTAGATTTTATGATTTGGATAACGCAGAGGCAACCACATCTACAGGTCAAGCCTTAATTAAGTTCAGTAAGAAGATTACAAACCACTTTTATAACAAAGAGTTGGGTAATACAGAAGACTATGTGATTTATATAGATACTGATAGTATTTTTGCCTCTGCGGTTCCATTGATAGAGAATAGGTTTCCAAATCAAAAGTTAAGTGAAACCATGATGACTCAGAGAATTATGGAAGTTTGTGGTGAGGTACAAGATTTCTTAAATGAGAGTTATAATTACTTTGCAAAACAATTCTTAAATATAGATAACCATGTGTTTGATATTAAACAAGAGGTGGTTGCAAAAACTGCATTATTCATTACGAAGAAACGATATGGATTAAGAATTATAAATGATGCAGGTAGAAAGTGTGATAAGGTTCATGTTAAGGGTTTAGATACAGTCAGAAGTAACTTTGCAATTGCTATGAAATCATTGTTATCAGATGTATTGGAAGATATCTTGGCAAATGTTCCTAAAGAACAAATCGATGAACGAATTAGTAAGTTCAAAAGAAATATGCATATGTTACATTATGATGTAATGGCAAATCCAATCGGTGTAAAGGGTATTGGTAAGTATGAAGTAACGGATGAGGATTCATCTTTCAGTAAATTTAAAAAGGGTGCACCTGTCCATGTGAAATCCGCAATCAATTACAATTCATTATTACAACATTGGTTCGAGGGTAGAAAATATGAGAAGATTGGTAATGGTAGTAAGATTAAATGGGTGTATTTAAAAGAGAATACATTTGGATTTGACACCATAGGATATAAAGGTTGGGAAGACCCACCACAAATATTAGATTTTATTAAAAATCACATTGACCACAATAGAATGTTTGAACAAGCGATGAGTAAGAAACTCGGTATGTTTTATAAAGCTATGAAGTGGGAAGATGTAGTAGACAAAGAACAAAGTATTGAAAGATTTTTTTGATTTTGAGAATTCTTGTATATATGTATATATAGAGAGATTAAATAACAATTAACAAATGGAGAAATGGTTATGAACAAAAATGCGTTACTAAGGTTTATCAATAAATACACTCTCGGTGGAGAGATTAAATCTGTGAAGTGGTCTTCCGATGGAACGGCACTATCTACGAGGTTTATCTCAGGTGATAAATCATTGGTGGGTTCAGTAAAACTTGATAAAATTAAGGATATTGGTCCAAGTGATGTTGGTGTATATAATACATCACAATTAGTTGCTCTTCTAAATATATTGGGGGAAGATGTCGACTTCCAATATCAACAGATGGGTGATAAGTTTGTAAGTGTTGAGATGGCAGATACTCATGGTACTAAATCAAAGTATATGTTGAGTGATTTATCAGTTATCCCTACACCACCAGACTTAAAAAATCTACCAAGTGAGTGGGATTTAGAAATCGAAGTAGATTCCTATTTCATTAATACATTCATTGGTGGTAAAAGTGCGTTACCTGATACAGATACATTCACTATTGCTAATTCAGATGGTAAGATAGAAGTTATCATTGGTTTTAGTAATCAGGCAACAAACAGAGTTACAATTCCTGTCAAAGGTGATTTGACTGGTAAGTTAGATGTTGTATCATTTAATGCAACAATGTTTGCTAATATTCTAAACGCTAATAAAGAATGTCAGAAGGCAGTTCTTAAAGTTAGTTCACAAGGTATTGCAACGATTAGTTTTAATATTGATGATTACTATTCGGAGTACTACTTAGTAGCAACACAACAAGTTAACTAATGTACTTAGAGTACTTTAACAAGTTCAAGAATATGGAACCATATCTTTTTATTGGTGAAGAGGAATGGGAACACATCAAGAATACTTTTGATAAAGACGATGTAAAAGAATCTTTGGCAAAAGTTGCGATGGAATATCCCATTCCTTATGCCAGTATTTCTGAGGATGATGCATTTGATGCTCTCAAGAAACTAAAGGGTATGAGACACAACGAAATACTCGTTGAGGGAGAATGGTTCGCTCGTGAGGGTACTGATTTTAAATACGATTTAACATTCGAGGGTAAACAACAATACTTTAAACGAATCAATACTGGTAACAAAGCAAGTAATTTCTTTCAACAAGTAAATCGATGGAGTGTTGATGGTACAATTGCACCAGGTCCAAAGAGAACTTGGGAAACCGAAAAGTATATGACGAGTTTGATGGGTTCTGCATACTCACTTAAGTTATCAAAGATAGATGCAGGTAACTTGAGAATTATGTTGAGTTTGAGAAAATATATTTGTTCTCAATTTAAACCAAATGTTGCCAAGGTATTGTATGATAAGTTAGGAAGTAAAAGTATATTGGATTTCTCAGCAGGTTGGGGAGATAGATTGGCTGGATTCTATGCAAGTGAAACAGGTGAGTTTTACATGGGTATAGACCCACGAAAAGAAAATCATCCCATCTATCATGAACAATCAGAGTTCTACGATAAACACAGAACTATGTTTGAAGTTCCTAAGAAGAGTATGTTTGTAGAACATCCTGCAGAGGATTTTGAATACAAAAAGAATTCGTATGATACGGTCTTTACATCACCACCTTATTTTAATGTTGAGAGATATAGTTATGATGATACACAAAGTTGGGTTAGATATAAAACTATTGATGAGTGGAATAAAAACTTTTTACAACATACACTAAAAAAAATATGGCCTTCTATCAAGAGAGGTGGATATTTATTAGTGAACATAAGTGATGTTTACGCAAGTAGTGGTGGTAGTAAGAAGTGGTTAGAGATATGTAATCCTATGAATGATTTCTTAAGTACACTAAGTGATTCAGAGTATCAAGGTTGTATTGGAATGGAGATGGCTAAACGACCTAATAGTGGTGGGGCAGGAACAGCATCAGAAGATAGATACAAAGACGAAACAAAGGAACTGGCAGAACAGACGAAAGATAAAACATTTTGTGAACCAATATGGGTATGGAAAAAGTATTAACAAAAAGGAATAACATGGAAGAAATTAAAAACACATTATGGGTAGAAAAATATCGGCCGTCGAAACTTGACAGCTACATAGGTAACCAACACCTAAGAAGTAAAGTCAAGGTCTACATCGAGAGTGGAGATTTACCACACCTTTTACTATACGGACGTGCTGGTACAGGTAAAACCACTCTCGCTAAATTACTTGTTAATAATATAGAGTGTGATTATCTTTACATCAACGCATCTGATGAGAATAGTGTGGATGTGGTTCGTGATAAAGTAAAGAACTTTGCATCAACACTTGGATTCAAAGAGATGAAAGTTATTATCTTGGATGAGTGTGATTACATTACACCAAATGCTCAGGCAGCACTAAGAAATCTAATGGAAACATTTAGTAAGAATTGTAGGTTTATCTTAACTTGTAATTATGTTGAGAGAATCATTGACCCAATTCAAAGTAGATGTCAATCATTTCAAATCATTCCACCAGATAGAAAAGAAGTTGCAGTTCATTTAAATACCATCCTAACAAAAGAGGGAGTTAAATCAGATATTGAAGATATTGTAACCATAGTTAATGGTGGTTTTCCTGATTTAAGAAGAGTGATTAATGCCGCACAAAGACAAGTAGTGAATGGTGAGTTGGTTATTGATGAGGGTATGAGTATTCAGAATGATTACAAGAACCAAGTATTAGAAATCTTGAAAACACAAGATAAGAAGAATTGTTTTAAAAATATAAGACAACTATTAGCAGATTCAAAGGTAACAGATTTCTCTGATTTATTCAGATTGTTATTTGATACAGTCGATGATTGGGGTAGAGGTCATGTGGCTGAGTGTATTTTAGTTTTGGCTCAGTATCAACAAAGTGATGCAGTAGTGGTAGATAAAGAAATTAACATTATGGCAATGTTTATTGAAATTATTGGCAAGGTAAAGTGAGAAAAGGATTTTGTGTATCACCATTTCGATATGCCGAAATAAGAGATAACGGAGATGTTTGGCAGTGTTGTACGAGTTGGATAGAAAAACCAGCTGGTAATATCTTAACAGATAAATGGGATGATATTTGGAATAGTAATTACGCAAAAAGATTAAGAAGAAGTATGCACAAAGGTGATTTCTCTATGTGTGATGAAAACTTATGTCCTTACATTCAAAAGTGGAATAAAGGTGAAGAGGATTATTCAGCATACTTTCCAATATATGATGAATCAACATTTGAAAAGTTATGGGATGCAAAAGAAATAAATCCTAATGGAAAGAAAAAGTATCAAAATATAATAGAAAACAAAACTATTGATTTACCTTATGGGCCTGAAAGTGTTACATTTGCTCACGATAGAAGTTGTAATTTAGCTTGTCCATCTTGTAGAAAAGATTTCTTTAAAACAGAGGGTAAAGATAGAGAACAAACTTATAAGATACAAGAGTTAATTATGGGAGAACCTATATGTGATACTCACGAGGTTTATATAACTAACTCAGGTGATGCATTTGGAGCAGATGTATTTAGAGATTTATTGAAAATGATTAACACTAAAGATTTTCCAAATTTAGTTAATTTACATTTACATACAAATGCTAATAGTTGGTCAAGAACACATTGGAATAAACTTAAAAACTTACACGATATTCCAAGATTAACTTGTCATATTAGTATTGATGCATGTACAAAAGAAACTTACGAAATAGTAAGAAAAGGTGGTAAGTGGGAAACACTTCAGAAAAACTTAAAGTTTATATTTGAAGATATTCCTAATTTAAAATTTATTAGAACATCATTTGTTTGTCAAGATTTAAATTATAAAGAGATGAGTGGTTTTGTAAAATTAATTGATGATTTAAGTTATGGTTCAGATGCCATAGTTGAAGTAGAGTTTGGACAATTTACTGATTGGGGTGTGAGTTCAAAGGAAATAGTTGAACAAAGACAGATATTTAAGAGAACACATCCTAATTATAATTTGTTTTTAGAAGAATATAAAAAAATGTTAAAGTTAGATAAGAATGTACTTATTACAGATAATTTAGATATAGAGGAGTTAACATGAGTAAAGATAGAAAATATCAAGAACCACCACAACCTGTGGATATTAGTGATACAGAAACAATAGTTTGTGAAGAGTGTGGAAACGCATCTTTCATACAATCATTCTTTCTGAAAAGAATATCACCATTAGTATCACCAACAGGTAAAGAAGCAATCGTACCAATACAAGTATTTGCATGTGGTAATTGTGGTTCAATACCAAAGAACATGATGAATCAAATTGCAGAGCAATAGTGTATTACAAAATAGATTTAACTGATTATGAACCACGAGAAACTCATAATTATTTAGAGTTTGATGAGTTTAAATTTAATCCTTATCAATTAGAAACTATTGAAAAGGAATTAAATAACTTTCAAGATTCATTTGGAAGACCTTGGAAAGAGTGGGATATGTCTGATTTGAAAGATAGATTGCAAAACAATTTCACATTTTATTTACTTGAGGGTGGTTGGTGTTTTATAGATTGGGATAAAAAATATCCTTATTTATGTAATCGTTATGTGTTTTCAGAACACAGAGGCAAAGGGTTAGGAAAAGATTTGGTTTGGTTAAGGTGTAATGAAATCAAAAAACGAGGATTAAATACTGCTTCAATTAAATTAGATTGGTGGAACACACCAGCATTATCAGTCAAAAAAGATTATATTTTCACCGAAATTGATGGTATTTGATATTTATATATGAAAAGTTTTATAGAAATTAGGAAAACAATATGTCAACACAGATAACAAGAACAACAGAATTTATTAATCATATTACAGGTAGTGCAGGTAATTGGCCTTCATTATCAAATGCTGGAATTCTTGGTGGTATAGACTACCTTATAGAAAGTGGTTCCAACGAAGTAAAATTTATAGAAATGAATACCAATATTGGAATTGTTGGTAGTGCAGCAATACAGACAGGTAGTTACTTCGATGTAATATCAGATTATGTAAATGATAAAGGATACACGACTACTTATGTTTATGGAGTTAATCACAATGGTAAAAAAAATCCATCAACACTTCAACAACCATTAATTAGTGCTAGTTTTGCACGACATGATATAACGACTAATTTTGAATATGGTGATAGTCTAACAAGAACATACTTTTTACAAAGAGGAGACGAAGACCACTTAGATAAGTTTCATTTATGGATGCAAACGCCTTGGTATAGTGATGATAATTTAAAAAGTATAGTTAGTGGTTCATTTGATAAAAATACATTTAGAACATTTTTGGGTAATTCACCATTTAGTTCTTCTTTGATACCATCATTTGATAAGGATAATTATACACCAAATAATAATTATCCAGATTTTGTAGTTAAAACTGCAACTCAAGATTCGAGTGTTCAAACTAATAAAATTGGTTTTTACACATACAATTCAACAAGTTCAAGTTATCAAAATGGAGTTGATAGTGGTTCTTTGATAGAAGAATATATTGTTCATAGTGGAAGTTACAGAGATGGACAATCACATTTGGGTGTGGGTAAAATAGAGTTTATGATGACACCAGAAAAGGTTATTGTGTTTGGTGATAGAGATTCTGGTAGAAATGTTAAACTAAAACCTACAGCAACAGATAGTTGGGATTATATAGGGCAAAAAGCAAAAACATCTGCGAGTGGTAGTTTAATTAAAATGTATGATGGTTCAACAAAACAGGTTCAAGATGTTGAAGTTGGGGATGTTGTTTTAAGTTATCAACCATATGGAATGCCAGATGAATCAAAAGATTATTTATCTTACACCACAACAGATTTAAGTGGTTCTACAACACAAGGTTCTATTGTTGTAGATGTAATGAACACCGAAAATTATGGATATTATTTAATCAATGGTAGTATTAAAGCACCTTATAATTTACAACAGGCTAGTAGTGATATTAGATATTTTGTAAAACAAGGAGATACTTGGGAATGGATAACAACAGATGCTATTAGAACTGGAGATTATCTTTTAGACACAAGTGGTAATGAAACAGAAGTTACATCAAAGACAGAACATGATGGTGATACACTTTGGTATGCACTTGATGTAGAGGATATTGATACTTACTTCCAATCAAATATATTGGTTCACAATATTCCACCAAAGTGTTTTGTAGCAGGAACACCAATCACTATGGGTGATGGAACTACAAAAGTTATTGAAAGAATTGAAATCGGTGATGAAGTTATGAATTATAATTTCAAAGATGAAGAAGTTCAGACAGGTAAAGTTACCACGATTGATACACCAACACACGCAGATATTATAGAGATTAGTTTTGGTGATAAGAAGACAAAGAATACATTTGACCATCCATATTGGGTAGTTGGAAAAGGTTGGAGTTCATATAAACCAGAGTGGACTAAAAAACGATATGATATAGAATCAAATCAATTAGAAATTGGTGATAAGTGTTTAGAACTTCGTGATGGTAAATTAGTGGAAAGAGAAATTACTAATATTGTTGAAGATATAAATCCAGTCCAAACTTATTCATTAGAAATAACAACAAACCATAACTATTTTGCAAATGATGTATTAGTTCATAACAAATTTTGTTTAATGGAAGACCAAGTTATTAATATGGGAGATGGTGTTTATAAAAGAATTGATGAGATAGAATTAGGTGAAAGTATTTTACAATACGATGAAGAAACTGAAGAGTTTAAAGAGGGTAAAGTAAATATGATAAGAAAGAAACTACATGATAATTGTTATGGAATCAAAGTTGAAAGTGGACAAACAATTAAAGCAACTGATAACCATCCATTTTTATTGAGAGATAAAGGTTGGTCTACAATTGCTGAGAACAATCCAATGTTTTTACAAGATGGTGGTGGTATTATAAAAGTTGGTGATTATGTTAGAGATATAGATGGATGGGTAGAAATTGTAGAAATCAATAAAATTGAGGGAGAATATATAACATATAACTTGTTAGAACAAGATTATGGAACTATTATTGCTCATGATATTGTAACTCACAATTCACCTTAATAGAAACTAAAAAGGTTGTAGGATGGGAAAATATAAACATAATAATAATTTCAAGTATTCAATTCAAATACCAAATTTCTTATCACATGAAAAGTGTGATGAAATAATTAAACAAGTTACAGATACAGAAGAACAAGTTGTAGGTTGTGTTGGTGATGAAAAGGGTAGTGTAATCATACCAGAAATCAGACAAACAAAAGAATGGTATTTAACAGACCAACCATTAAATGATATGAGACCTGATAAAACTGCCAATGATTGGGGTTGGATACAGAAGAAAATGTACACGATTATTCAAATGGTAAATAAAGATATTTTCAAATTTGATATCAGAGGTTATCATGATGAGTTAAAACTAATAGAATACCAAGATGGTGGTTTCTATGGTTGGCATACAGATTTTAATGCAGGTTATTGTTCAGTAAGAAAGTTAGTAGGAATAATTCAATTAACAGACCCGAGTGAATATGAGGGTGGAGATGTTCAATTCGGTATCCAAGATAAAAATACAAAAGAATGGTACACTATGGAGAAGAAAAAAGGCTCACTAACAATCTTTCCAACATTCTTATCACACAATGTAACACCAGTCACTAAAGGTAAACGACATGTAATTCAAGAATTATTTGTAGGAGACCATTTTAGGTGATTGCAAATAAAAACTTTGAGTGGTTTTTAGTTAGAGATAACTTTTTATCATCTCAAGAGTGTGATGATGAAATTAAGTTTATAGATAGTAATGTAAAAAAAGATAATTTTGTTTCGGGTGATATGCATGATTGTAAAAATGTTGATATAGAAAATGAAAAATTATTAGATAGACTATGGAAAGTAGTAAAACTATCTAACACATTGGTATATAAATTTGATATATCAGGTATTCAAGGTTCTTGTGGGAAGTTATATTCAGTAGATACATTTACAGCAGATGATAATTATCATACAGACTTTGCAGCAGGAGATGGAAGTGTTGTTAATAGTTGTACTAAATTATCTTGTTTAATATTTTTAAATGATGATTTTGAGGATGGTGGATTACAAATTTGGAACGATAAAATAGATGCTAAAAAAGGTAGGTTAGTTATATTTCCATCATTTGCAGCACATAAAGTTTTACAATTTAGTGAAAAGGATAGATACACATTAATAACTTTCATAGGGGGCAATACTTTTAAATGAAATATAAAAATATAAACATGGAAGAGTTGAAGATAAACCAAGATTTTAGATGGTTTATTACAAGACCTAATTTCTTTTCAAAGGATGAATGTGAATATATGATAAAACATATAGATAAGACCTCAACAAGAAAGAAAGGACATTATACTGAAAACCGAGAAGATAGTTCATCATTGACTTGGGATACAACAGAGGATAGTAATGTTTGTATGTTAAACATTAGTAGAACAGAAGAGCAAAAGTATCTTGATAAGTTTTGGAGTGCAATACAAATTGCAAACATAACAACATTCAAATATAATTTAAGTGGAATATTTGAAAATAGAGTACAGGCACACAGATATGATGTAGGTGATTGGTATAATCCACATGCGGATTTTCACTCAATACAAAAGTTTAGTTCAGTAAAATTAACTTGTATTGTATTTTTAAACGACCAACAAGATTATGAGGGTGGTGAGTTCAGAATGTTTGACGGAACAATCATAGAACCAGAAGTGGGGAAATTAATTATACATCCCGCATTTGCAGGACACGAGGTTAAACCAGTTACAAAGGGTGAGAGATATTCTTGTGTTTGTTGGGCAGTAGGAGATACTTTCGTATGATACAAAATGATAATTTTAAATTTGTAGTACATAAAGAGAATTTTTTATCTAATTCACAATGTGATAACTTGATAAAATATTTGGATGAAGTAAATCCAAATGATTCAGAACTTGCAGGAAAGTATGATGAAAATATTTTAAATAAAAAGGTTCGTAACAATAAAGAAGTTATATTCAAAGATGATAAATTAAGAAATAAACTAAAAATGATTTTTGAATTATCAAACTTATCAATTTGGAATTTTGATATACAGAAAATGGAAGATGTAAAACTTTTAAAGTATGATGTTGGTGGTAAATATGAATGGCATACTGATTGTGGTTCCAAGAAAACTTCTAAAAGAAAACTAACTGCCATTGTTCAGTTATCAGATGAAACAACATACGAGGGTGGAGATTTAGAATTTGGAATCACCGAAGATTCAGGTGGGAAAAATTATACTGCACCAAGAGAGAGAGGGAGTATCACAATATTTCCTGCGTTCTTATCACATAGAGTAACACCAATCACTAAAGGAACTCGTTACTCATTAATAACTTGGATGTTGGGAAATGCATTTAAATAAAGTATTAGTATTAGGTTGTAGTCGTAGTGGAACAACAGAGTTTTGTAAAACACTACAAGAAGTTTCATCAAAGAAATTTGTATGGGAGTTTGGATTTGATGACAATCTCAATAGATTAGTTAGTAGTTTAGGCATTACAGAATTTTTAGATAGAATATACAAAGATAAAAATACTCTTGGAATCAAGTATGGTGTTTATCCACAGAAAAAAATACATTTAGATTTGATAGATTCTCATGATATTGTTTTTTTCTTATCAAGAAGAAATGTATTTGAACAGGCAATTTCATTGAACTTAGCAAAAAGAACGGATAAGTGGAGACCAATAGATTTTGGAGTTGAAACATTTTCACAAAAAGAAAAAGATGAATACAACAAGTTAAAAATTGAAAAGATTGAGGTTGAAGATATAAAAAAAGATATACAAGGTATTAAAGAAGCATCAATCAAGGTTATTGATTATTTAAAAACTCACAAGAGTTCAAGGGTATTATTTTATGAAGATTTATTTGGATTCTTTTCAGGTGTGAAATTAAATACACAAAAGAATTATAAAAATATTGAGAACTGGCAAGAACTAAAAACTTTTTACGAACAGAATAAAGATTTTTGTCATTTTCACTTATAAGTTTTATACTTATTTATATCTAAAAGGTTATTATGAAAACAAAATCGTTATTCGACCATATAAAACAAATTACTAATGTACAAAATCCAATGTATTGGGAATCACTTGATGAGGGTGATAAAAAAACTTGGAGTAACTACATGGTTCATCGCTTTCTTAGTATGAAATCAGAGTGGTTGGTTGTAGTAAATGAAATACAAAAGTATTGGGAGTTGGCTCCTAAGAATGTGTATCAGTTTTACACCGATGTACTACCAAAGGGTAGAACATTCTTAAGGTATGTGAAATCAAAAAAGAAATCTAAAGTAGAGAAGTGGGCAATGGAACATTTAGTAGATTACTTTGAATGTAGTACACGAGAAGTAGAACAGCACTTAGATATTTTGACTAAAGAACAAGTTACCACCATCATTATGAAATATGGTGTAGATGATAAACAATTGAAAAAGATATGGAGTAAGTAATTGGTGGAGAATATCTATTGGACTGGTGGATTTGATTCTACATTCTTAGTTTGTAAAAGGTTAATTATAGAAAAGAAACCAATTGAAACATACTATTTGAATTTCCCATGTGATGGTTACCAGCATAACTATAATAGATTTGATTCAAGTAATTTTCATAATTGTATGATTGATAATGAATTGAATGCTGTTGATAATGACCCATATGGTAGAAAAAGTTATGGTAGATATAGTAGATTAGTAGAAGTAGAAGTAATGAATAAATTAAGAGAAATGATTATCGATAAATTCCCATACACCAAAGAGTTGTTTCCTAAAGTGAATTTGGTTAAAGAATTTGAAATTGATTCTGAAGTTCTAAATGATTCAAAAGTTATTTGTGATGAGTATAATTCAAGACCTGATAGACCAGACCAAAGTTTGTATATGATACAATTCTCTTTAGATTTAGATGAAGATATATCTGTTGCGTGGGAAGCAGATAAGGATGGAGAAGATTATTGTTTATCAACACGATTGGTACGAAAGCATTTAAATAAAAAGTTTAAGGTACATAGTGATTCGATAAAAGAATTATGGTTGTATAAGAATTGGGTATTACCATTAGTAGAAACTTATAGAGAAGAGATGGTCAACATGGCACAATCTTCTAATTTCATAGATATCTTGAAACATACTTGGTCTTGTAGGTTTCCAAAGAAAAACGGAGATGTTTGTGATGATTGTACATTAGATATTAAGGAACTGAATAGAGTTGATAATTACAAGGATATATTATGTACGACTATTTAAAAGAAATTCCACCAGAGTATAAGGAAAAATATAAAAATTCAGTTAATAATGCTCTATCTACACCTTTCGGAACTCAAGAAAGATATGATTTTGTAAAATATCAATTAGTTATAATTGCGTATAAAGAAGAGAATTTTATAGGTGAATGTGTAGAATCACTTATTAATCAAACTGCTTCACCTCATGAATTTGAAGTATTAATTATAAATAATTGTTCAGTAGAAGAAGAATTAGATAATACTGAAATGGTAGTTAAAGAGAAATTAGATAAATACAAATATGATAATATACATTTAATAAATGTAAAGTTTCCCAAAGAAATACAAGGTGCAGCCTTAGCAGCAAAATTTGGAATAGATGTTGCATTACATAGATGGAGTAATTATGAGGATTTTAATGATGGAATAGTTGCATTTCTTGGAGCAGATAATATTTTTGAAAATCATTATGTTGAGGAAGTAATAAAAACATTTGAGAATCCATCAAACTATAAAAACCCACATCAATTGAATCCGATAGAAGAGGATACATTAGATATATTGGTAACGAATTGTGATAATTATAAGTTTACCAGTTCTGATAATATAATTAATATTTCAGTATTGAAACCTTATCTAAATAAATTGGATGTTATGAATGAGTTATTGGGAAAGTGGTACTTTAAAAATTTTGATATAAATTGGGGAGTAAAAAAAGAAACCAAAAAAACCTTAGATGATAATTTATTGTATAGAGAGGATGATGGAACTTCAGTATGGCCCAAAACATTTAGAGCATCAACATATAATGATTTAGGTGGAATTGGAATTCAACCACAAGAAGAGCAGTCTATAATCATAAAGGCCGTAGTAAATAATTGTGTTTTCAAATATAATGATATGACAAATTATACTCATGTACATAGATTAGAAAAACCAAGAGTACCCGATGGTAGTATATCACAATGGTATTATGATAGTGCTCAAGCTTATATTAATAAGTCTGAATTAGAAGCCTACTCTCTTGATTATTGGACGATGAGAAACAACATTGAAAAGTATTTTTACGAAAAAAAATTCTATAGTGGTTGGAGACCAAAGTTTTTTTCAGAACAAGACTTAGATAAAATATTAAAAGAGTCAGGAGAATCATATTTATATTTTAGAAATAAGTTTATTCACCAATATCAAGGTGAGATAAATAAGATTTACAAAAAACAAAACATCAATAAAGTTATTGATGACATAAAGAAAAACCTATAAACGAAGTGGAGTAAAAAATGAGTAAGAATTATAGAAATGAAGAAGCATTTTACATGAAAGAGATGGAATGGGGTGTTAATTCAAAAACAAACACTACTTACATGAACTACGAATTTGATATAGATTCACTATATTCAACGATGGTTAAATGTGATTACTTAGTGAGAGTAAATCCAGGTACTGATATTAATTTAAAGATTGCATCTTATGGTGGTGATGTTTATGCGATGTTAGGTTTAGTTGATTACATCAGAAGTTTAGATGTAAAGGTTAACACACATTGTGTTGGAACTTGTATGAGTGCAGCATCAGTATTGTTAGCAAGTGGTACTGGTACAAGGACTATGAGTAAAAACTCTACAGTCATGGTTCATGAGGGTTCAGCGATAGAGACTGGTAAGGTTGGTGATGTTATGAAAGGTGTTGACCATTTGAAAGAACTACAAAAAGAAATCAATAAATTGATGGAAGAAGTTACAAATAAAGATGCAAGGTTTTGGGAACTCACTCAGAGAAATGATACTTATTTGAACGCAAAACAATGTTTAGATAATGGTATCATCGATAAAATTATTTAAAATAATACTTGACAAGTATACAGAAAAAGCCTTATATTAAGGGGTATTAAATTGGAGAAAAATATGGTAAAGGTTATAAAAGATAAACCTAAATCTAAAGCTGATGTTATTAGTTATATGGAAAACAAATATCCTAAGATGACATCTGAATTTAAAAGGATTCAAAAGGAACAATATGAATTGTTCTTAAGAAAACAGCACGATTATGGTCCACAAAATATTGCAGTTGGTACTGCATTAATTAATGATGAAGATAAGAGATTATCTTTGATGGGCATTTGGTTTAGGATTAATGATAAAGTAGAAAGAATCAAAACTCTTATTATGAGGGGTGATGATGGTTCTTTAGAGAATGAGGGTTTGGTAGATAGTTATTCAGATATATCAAACTATGGAGTTATGGCACAAGTAGTAGCGAGTGGTAAATGGGCAAAATAAGTTATAGTCAGTTCTCACAATGGGACAAGTGTCCACAGATGTGGAAGTTAAATTATCTTGAAAAACTTGGTACATTTCAAGGTAATATTTATACTATCTTTGGTTCTGCACTACACGAAACTCTTCAGGCTTACTTAGTTGCATACTATGAAAAGACTGTTGCAATTGCAGATTCATTACCATTGGGTGATATTCTACAATACAGAATGGAAGAGAATTACAAACGAACTAAAGAAAACTCAAGTGAACCTGTCGATGTATCACTCGAAGAAATGAAAGAGTTCTTCAATGATGGTCTTAATATTATTAATGAGTTCTTGAAGAGGAAGAGAGGTTACTTCCCTAAAAAAGACCATGAGTTATTAGGTATTGAGTTGGATATAGATTTTAACTTACCGAGAGAAATGAGGTTTGTTGGGTTTATGGATGTGGTGATACACAATAAAAAGACTGGTAGAGTTAGGATTATCGATATCAAAACATCTACAATGGGTTGGAATAAGTATATGAAAGCTGATAAGAATAAAACTAATCAGTTGTTATTGTACAAAAAATTCTTTTCAAAACAGAGAGATATTCCAGAGGATAAAATAGATGTTGAATATTTAATATTGAAGAGAAAATTGTATGAAAATACAATGTATCCTCAGAAACGAATACAAGTGTTTTCACCAGCGAGTGGAAAACCAAGTTTGAATAAAGTTACAAGTAGATTACAAGAGTTTATAACAGATTGTTTTGATGATAATGGTACATTGATTGAAAAAGATTACTTCAAGAATGTATCAACAAAAAATTGTAAGTATTGTGAGTTCAAAAGTAAACCAGATTTATGTGATAGGAAACAGGCATGATTACACCAACAATAAGATTCTACCTACCAGATGCATTAGAGTATGGAGATTATAAAAATATGTCAGATATATTAAATCATACTCATTGTCATAGAGTATTTTTTTGGTATGAGAAGAATGATTTGACACAAAAACAAATTAAAGATTTCGTAGACACATGGGGTGAGTTTAAACATCAAAATTTTAAAACTCACATTCAACCTATGTTTACTGATTTACAAAGAGATTTTATATGGTATGATTTTATGCCACACAAAAAATTAAACGAGAATCCAGCACAATATTATAGATTTCGTTGGGAATATGGTTTACCTAAATCAATAGAAAAGGGTTTAACAGAGTTCAAAAACACATATGATTTTGTTACTGAATCTCAAACACCACAGAAAAAACAAAAGAGGAATGATGGCGAAGATAGCAATCATAGGTAGTAGGTGTTATACCAACAAGAGAAAGATACGAGAGTTTATCTTTAAATTAAAAGACCAAGTTGGAGAAAAATTAGAGGTAGTAAGTGGTGGAGCGAAAGAGGGAGCAGATAAATATGCAAAGAAATTTGCTCTTGATTTTGATGTGAATTATTCAGAGTTTCCAGCATACCATGAAGTACATAATATTCATTGTGTTCAAGAATCATATAGATTTGGTAAACCATATAATGTAGGACATTATCACAGAAGAAACAAAGATTTGGTAGAATATAGTGATAAAGTAGTTGCATTTTGTACAGATGGGTTGGTTACAAACGGAACATTATCTGCATTAAAACATGCAGAAAAAATAAATAAAAAATCGATTATTATTGATTAAAGTTATATTTATTATATATACATATATACAACAAGAGGTATAAAATATGAATGAAGTTAAATTGACTTCGGTAAAGGTTATAACCGAGTTATACAAAAAGTTTAAAAACAAAACGATTGATGATGAGTTTTCATTACAGAAACTTGTTAATAGAACACTCGATAAGTTTGTTCACGATGAGGAGTTTTGCAAAGACATACTAAAACATGAAAACTTACATCAAAGTGGAAGTAAATTTTAATTATAATATTAAGGGTTATAAATGACAAAGTTAAAGTTACCAAAGTTAAAATCAGTAGAAAAAGTTAAAGAAGTAAAGAAGAAGAAAAAGATTCTTTTACTATCAGACGACCTAAGAATGTCAAGTGGTGTCGGTGTAATGTCGAGAGAGATTGTTATGGGAACCATTGATAAATATGATTGGGTTCAGATTGGTGGAGCAGTAAAACATCCTGATGAGGGTAAAACCATCGATATGTGTGAAGCAGTAAGGAATGATTATGGTGTAGAGGATGGGTATCTAAAAGTTTATCCAGTAAGTGGTTATGGTAATCAAGATATTCTGAAACAGATTATGGAGATTGAAAAGCCAGATGCAATCCTACACTATACAGACCCAAGATTTTGGGGTTGGTTATATCATATGGAACACGAGTTAAGACAAGAGATTCCTATCTTCTATTATAATATATGGGATGATTATCCCGCACCACAATACAATGAGTTCTTTTATGAGAGTTGTGATTTGATTATGAATATATCAAAACAAACTCATGCAATGGTAAATGCGGTTGCAAAGAAGAAACCAAGAACAGATTGGGATTGTACTTATGTACCACATGGTATTAATGAAAAAGAATTTTATCCAATTAAGGATGAGACTCAATTGGCAGAGATGAATAAGTTTAAACAGCAAATAGTTGGTAATAAACCAACAGATTTTATTTTGTTGTATGTTAACAGAAACATCAAACGAAAGATGATTGGAGATTGTATGTTGGCATTCCAATCATTCCATAATCAGTTACCAAAAGAACAACAAGATAGGGTTGCATATGTTATGCATACACAACCAATCGACCAACATGGTACAGATTTACCACATTTGATTGAGGATTTAATGCCAGAATGTAGAGTACATTTCAGTGCTAATAAACTTGAACCTAAAGAAATGAATTACCTATATAATATTGCAGATGTTACAATGAACATCGCTTCTAATGAGGGATTTGGATTAGGTACTTGTGAATCATTAATGGCTGGAACACCAATCATAGTAAATGTTACAGGTGGATTACAAGACCAATGTGGATTCAGAGTTAATGATAAGTTGTTAACAATAGATGATTACAAAGATATTAAATCTTTACATAATCACAAGGAGTGGGAACACAACGAAGAATTAACTTGGGGTGAGTGGGTAAAACCAGTATGGCCTAAGACTCGTTCTCTAATGGGTTCAGTACCAACACCATACATTTTCGATGATAGATGTGATTGGGAAGATGCCGCAGATAGAATAAAAGAGTGGTATGAAATGGGAAGAGAAGCCAGAAAAGAGTGTGGATTTAAAGGACACGAATTTGTAACAAGTGATGATGCAAATATGAGTGCAAGAGCAATGTGTGGTTTATTCATAGACCATATGGAAACTGCATTTGATAAGTGGACTCCAAAACAAAAGATTAATGTTTATAAAGTGTGAGGGATAAATGAACAAACCATTAGTATTAGTAACAGCACCAGTCAAAACAAGAAGTGGTTATGGTAATCACTCACGAGATATTTGTACTGCGTTAATTAACTCAGATAAATATGATGTTATGATTAACAATTGTAGATGGGGTGGAACACCTATGACTGCATTAGAAAAGGGTAATTCACAACATGATGCGATAGAAGAAAGATTATTAACATCACCACAATTACCACAACAACCTGATTTACATATTCACATTGTAATACCGAATGAGTTTCAACCGATTGGTAAAAAGAACATGGGTATCACTGCAGGTATAGAAACAACAATACCAATGCCATCATGGATAGATGGTGCTAACAAAATGGATACCACGATATTCACATCAGAGTTCACTAAACATTGTTTTGATGCTGCTGAATTTGAAGATGGTAAAACAAAAAGAATTGTAAAGTTCGATAAACCAGGTTCAGTATTATTTGAGGGTATTGATACAGATACCTACAACGAAACAAGAACCTTTTCAGATGAAGTAAAAGAAGTATTTGATGGTATTGATAGTGATTGGAACTTCTTATTTGTAGGACATTGGTTAAGTGGTACACTTGGTAAAGATAGAAAAGATATTGGTATGTTGATTAAAGTATTCTTAGAATCATTTAAGAATCAAAAGAATCCACCAAACTTAATTCTAAAAACAAGTGGTGCAGATTTTAGTATTCTTGATAGAGAAGATATACTTTCAAAAATAAAACATCTTAAAGATAGTGTAAATGGTGTGTTGCCAAATATTTATCTTATACATGGTGATTTTACAGATTCTCAGATGAATGAATTATATAATCATCCTAAAGTAAAAGCACATATTACATTCACACATGGTGAGGGATTTGGTAGACCATTATTAGAGGCTTGTCAAAGTGGTAAACCTGTAATTGCACCAGATTGGAGTGGACAGGTAGATTTCTTAGATAAGAACTATGCAACTCTACTTCCAGGTAGTTTAGTACAAGTACCACAAGGTGCATTCAATAAAGATATTTTCTTTGAATCACCTGATAATAAGTGGTTCACAGTCAATTATAATGTTGCATCACAAGTGATGAAAGATGTATATAAGAACTATACTAAATACATGGTAAAGGCTAAACAATTAAAGGTAGTTACTTCTACCAAGTTTAGTTTACAGAAGATGCAAGATAAGTTAATCACAGAGGTTGATAACTTACTAAAGGATGTACCAAAATCAGTAGAACTTAAACTACCAAAGTTGAATAAAGTTGAAGATAAAAAAACAGATGGTATTAAATTACCAAAATTGAAAAAGGTATAACATGGCAGAGAAAAAGATAACTTGTCCTAATTGTTTCAATGGTGAAAGGTGTTTTGAAGATACACAAGAACAAGATGGTAAAACATTTAGTTCCTATATGTGTTTTAATTGTGGGTTCACAAGTAATTCAGCATACAAATGGGGTTCACAAGAATTAAAGAAAGCACAATTGGGTGCAACTCAATTAATGAATGATATCGCACTTTTAGATGAAGAAAGAGAGATAATGTGGTTTCCATCAGTATTAAACATGGGTAAGTTTGGGGTTATTTATCCAGAGGGAACACAAAATAATTGGGTATATAAATTTGCAGAGGTTCGTAAGTTAACGGATTTAGAAAAGAAAGATGATAAATATGAAGGTCATGACCAAATGTTAGATGTTGAGAAATCAAAAGAGTATGGTCAATACGAGTTTTTAGATGCGTGTAAAGATATGGGAATCATTAAGGATATTGATTAATGGCACTAAGAAATACCGCATGGCATCAAGTTGAACCAGGTCAGATTGTAACTTTCTTATATAAAGGAAAGGATTCTAAACGAGCAGTTAAAAGAACTATATTAGTTCTAAATCCTAATCTAAGATACAGAAAGAAATCTACAAAAAGAGTTAAGAGTTTTGTAGTTGGGTTACAATTAGATACTGCAATCACACCACCAATAACTTCAACAAAACTTGAGAATTTATTTGGAAAGATAGGTGGATTAGAAATAGAAGAGGGTGCAATTGCTGGTGATTTAAAAGATAGAATGACACCTGCAGATACTACAAGATTATACAGAAAACTAAAGAACTTAGTTAGTAAGTACAATAACTATCGTACATTCAGTAGAAGAATGTGTTTAAAACGAAGAGTTTACCTTGAGGTTGCATACTCAAAGATTCCAAAAGATACATTGGATGAGTTTGGTAGAGAGATGAATAAAAAGTTTCAGAACCAATTAGAGGGCAATGATGAAGATTAGTTATGGTATTACTGTCCACAAAGAACACGAAGAGTTAAATCAGTTATTAGAGTTATTAGTTAACGAAACTGATACCGAAGATGAAATCATTATTGTTCAAGATGGTGATGATAAAAAAGTAGAGGGAGTTATATCTAAGTGGATGAACGAAACCTTAGATTGGAAAGGTATCTACTGGCACACACATGAACTCAATGGTGATTTTGCAAAACACAAGAATTTTGTAATCGAAAAATGTGAGGGTGATTATATCTTCCACATTGATGCAGATGAATATCCAAACAAAATATTACTACAACAAGTAAAAGATATTTTAAAAATAAATCAAGTAGATTTGATTTGGGTTCCAAGAGTAAATACTGTCGATGGTATTACACAAGAACATTTAAAAGCATGGGGTTGGAGACAAACAGAACAAGGTTGGATTAATTATCCTGATTACCAAAGTAGAATATTCAAAAACTCACCAGATATTAAATGGCAGAGAAAAGTACATGAACAGATACAAGGTTGTAAAACATATGCACACTTACCACCACATGAGGAGTTAAGTTTGTATCATCCAAAAACAATTCAAAAACAAGAAACGCAGAACAATTTATATAGTGAGATACTATCATGAAAAATGTAATGATATTCCAAGATTTTATTGATGAGAAAACTTATGGTCATCAATGGAAAACTGAAGAACTATTCAAATACTTCAAAGCACAAATAGATAATAGTATTAGATTAGGGTGGGAACCAAAAGATATTTGTATTGTAACTAATTTAGACTTCGAGTACAGAGATGTAACCATCATCAGAACTAAAACACTATGTACTTATAACAAGTATTTCAATAAGATGTTTGGTATGTTAGAACTATTAGAATCTAATTTGATTGATGATGATTTTTGGTTTCATGATTTTGATGATTGGCAATTAAGTGAGTTCGATGGATTCCCATACTTTCCAGGTGTTATTGGTGGTTGTAAATATATTTTTGATAATCCTACACCACAATGGAACACAGGTTCTCTATTTGTAAAGAGAGAGGCATTACCAATCTTTAAATACATTGTTAGGATGATGGAAGAAAATAAGAACCATGAAAAGATTCACACATTCGGTGATGAAAACCTTTTCAATCTATGTGTATATCAAGTTTATCCAGATAATGTTAGTGAGATAGATTATACATATAATGTTGGGTGTACAGGTTTCCAAGATAGGATGGATAGAGTTTATAGTAAACCAGTCCGAGTTGGAGCATTCAAACCAGATGAAGAAAGAATAAGTTTATTTAAAGATGCAGGTTTGATTGATGATGAACTGATGGATATATTTAAAAAGTATGAGTTGTTATGATAGATGTAAAAACATTACCAAACAAAGATGAAGATAAAAATACAACATCTCACAAATTCAAACAAGATTTAATTGAGTTCTTCAAAGGTAAAAATCTAAAATCATGTCTTGAGGTTGGTACTAATAGAGGTTATTCCACATTAGTTTTAAGTCATATATTTGATTGGGTTACTACGATGGAGATTGATAACGATAACATAGAGTTTGCAAAGAATGTTTGTAAAGATAGAGAGAACATTGAGTTTCTACAGAAAGATGTTTATCAATGGAATTGGAACTTCCCTAATTTTGATGTGGTGTTCATAGATTGTAGACATGATTATCAAGGTGTTAAACAAGATTATAATAATGCGTGTGATTTAGAACCACAATATATAGTGTTTGATGATTACGGATTGCCAGAGAATCATCCTGCAGTAAAAGAATGTGTAGATGATATACTATCACAATCAGATTATTGGAACGCAATACCAATAGGAATGAAACCAGGTACATCACTAAGAAGAGGTAGAACATTAAGAGATTACGAGGGGATGATATTTTATCATGCATGATGTTATAATTTGTACCACCGCAGTTGATAGACCAGAACTACACAAACATATATTTCCAAAGTATTTAGAATTTTTAGATGGTGTTGATTTTCATTGGTTAATACATATCAATAATGTTTGGGGTGGAGTTCAAAATGCAGTTGATGAGTTATCGGTAATACTTCCACAAGATTCAAGTTATGAGTTTATATTATCAGAAGAGGGTGGAAAGAATATAGATTTCTTCAATGCAGGTAAAAAACTAATAGAAGAGTGTACTAACCATGAAAGTAAGTATGGTGTTCTTTGGTTAGAAGATGATTGGGAATACAATGGCAGTGATAAATTAATCGATATAGTTGGTGATTATAAATACCTACAATTAGTATCAAGAAATAAAGAGATGAGTTTTAATCCAGGTTTATTTAGTTGGGATGTACTGAAGAATATAATGCAACCAAATATGAAAAGGACAGGATACCAATACTACAATGATAATCCTGAGAGAACTGCATTATTTCATGATAAAGTTAATGCATCCATTAGTGTTGATAATCATGTGGTGAAACCAAACTTCAGAGATATTGGCAGAGATTGGATGTCAAGAAAACACGATGGTAAAAGGGTGTTTAATATAAATGTATAGTATATTCACAATAATGAATTCAGGTTATAGTAATTTTGGTAGAATATTTTTTAATTCACTACATCAGAATTTAACTCTTGATGAGATTGATACAATTTGGGTGGGTGATACTGGTATTGATGAAAGAGATAGAGAATATCTAAAACAATTTAAAAAAGTTAAAATACTCGATTCAGGTAAGGTTACAAAAAATAATAGATTACATGATAAAGATTGGTTAGAAAGTGTTTCACAAAAAACAATACTACTTAGAAGTGTGTGTTCAGTTTCGGAATCACCCGTAGTGATGATTGATTTGGATTCATATTTTATAAGTGATTTTCATCAACATTTAAAATTGGATTGTGATGTACAAGTTGTACATAGAGAAAAGAATCCACCACATATTGCATCATGGTTTGCAGTAAACAATTTACAAAAAGGAGTTGAGTTTATTGATGATTGGATTAAAACTATGAATAAGTGGGATGGAGTACCAAAAGAATCACCATCATTAAATCATTTAGTATTAAATAACGATAAATATGTAATCGGAATAGAACAAGAGAGATTACTTGCTGCATATGGCACTCTTGAAGAATCAAAGTTTTGGGGTTCACATATTGTACATTACAAAAGTAGTAGAATTGCATCATCACCACAAGAAGATTTTCACAATAGAGTTTATAAAAGAGGATTTGAAGAATTAGTAGGGGGTTGGGTAGATGTGTAGTTTTACCATTACTGATAAGGATACGAATATCTATAAAGATACTAATTTCTATTCACAAAAACGAGGACCAGATTCTACAACACAACAACAAATTGATGGTGTTCAGTTCTTACATAACTTACTACATATTACAGGTGATGTAAACCATCAACCACTTACTGATGATGATATAGTTTGTGTGATGAATGGTGAGATTTATAATTACAATGAGTTTGGTGATTACAAAAGTGATGCAGATTGTATCATACCATTATACAAAGAATATGGATTAGAGTTTGCAAAAAAATTAGATGGTGAATTTGCTATCGTGGTTATTGATTTTAAAAGAAGAAGAATTAATTTAATCAATGATACCTTTGCTACAAAACCATTATGGTTTACCTTTGAGAATTCAAACTTTGGTATTGCATCATACGAAAGTTCATTAAACGCGTGTGGATTTACTGAAGTAGAAAAAATGTGTGGTAATCAAGCGATAGAATATAACCTGGATACCTTTACAAGAATTAGAAGTATTACACTAACGAGATGGGATTTAAATCAACACAAAGATACTTACGATGATTGGGTTACTGCATTTGAAAATTCAATACGAAAAAGAACTCTAAATACAGAACAAGGTATATTTTTAGGGTTGAGTGCTGGATATGATAGTGGTGCGATAACTTGTGAGTTGACTAAACAAGATGTTGATTTTACTGCATATACTATTTTATCTACAGAGAACAAGGATGTTATTAATAACAGACATAAAATGATTGTAAGTGGTGATATTATTGAACTTACACAAAATGAGTATGATGAGTTTCAAGCGAGATTAATAACTGATTGTGAAGAGTTCACATATACTGATAGATTTAAGAACTATAATATCAAGGGTGATAAAGCATCAGTTGGATTGAGTGTAATATGTGATAGAGCAAATTATAATGGTGAGAAAATATATTTTTCTGGTCAAGGTGCAGATGAGATTATATCTGATTATGGCTTCAATGGTAATAAAATTTATGACCATAGTTCTTTTGGTGGTAAATTCCCTACAGATTTAGATGGATTCTTTCCATGGCATAGTTTTTATGATGGAACTCAAGTACAATATTTAAATAAAGAAGAATATGTTGCTGGTTCGTTTGGTATTGAAACAAGATATCCATTTTTAGATAAGCAATTAGTACAAGAGTTTTTATGGTTAACACCAGAATTAAAAAATAAATCGTATAAGGCACCACTTCAACACTATTTATCTAAGAATGATTTTCCATTTGAGGATGGAAAGAAAACAGGTTTTCAAGCAGATAGGAATTTACTATGATTAATATTATAATGTCGGAGTTTGGTGATAGGAGAGTTAATAGAGGTGGTGGTAACTTTGGAGATTTACATAGATTAGACCCATCAGTAACTTCATTTAGTTCATGGTTTCGTACTGATGAACTAAAGTTGACTGTATATTCAGATTACGAAATAGATGTTTCAGGTTTTGATATTGAAACAGAGGTAAAGGTTGTTGATAAAATATCATCTGGACATAGAAGTGGTTATCACGCTGCAGATTACTACAAGTTCTATGGTATGTTAAAATCACCATACGAAACTGCTATCGCAATGGATAATGATATGGTTACAATGAGTAAGGCGGTTAGAACACTACCTTACCTTGCAAAGAAGTTTGGTATTTGTTTACCAATAAATCCAAGATTGTTGGTTAATCTTGATAGTACAAAAGGTGATGATAGTAATTACGATATTAAGGAAGATAAAAGTAATGGTTGGGGGTTAACTTATAATTTAACACCAATGGCATGTAATCCACACGACCTACGAACAAAGAAGTTATTAACATCAGTATGTGAACACCTACAGAAGAGACAGGGTAGGGGTGCAACTGCAGTGTGGAGAGGAATGAGAGATACTGGTATTACACCAAATACTCTATCATTTCATTGGTGTGTATGTGATAGTGGATTAGGAATGTATGCAGACCCACCTGCTGGAAATGTAGTTGGTATTAAGAATCCTATCATGTTACATATCGGACATGATAAAGTAAAGAATCACTATATCAAGGATTGGGATAGTTTTTGGAATGATACTAAAAGTAGAACTTGGACAGAGGAGTTAACATGAAGAATGTAGTGTTCATGACATGTTTTGAAAAAGCACCAGATTTTCTTGATTACAAAGAATGGTGTTTTAAAACTTGGAAATATTGGTGTGATAAAAATGATGTAGAGTTACTAATATTAGAAGATGAATTAAGACCTACAGGTGGTGGAGTATTCAACGATGGTGTTGGAATGAAACCAACATGGCAGAGATGGCATGTGTGGGATGTATTAGAAGCAAATGATATAGATGCCGATAATGTTGCGTTAGTTGATATTGATACGATGATTCATTGGGATTGTCCTAACTTCTTTGATGCAGCAGGTGGAGAGTTTGGTTGTGTACAAGATAAGTTCTTCTTAGAGTGGACTATTAATAGTATTAATGGATATCAAGATATGTTCCCTAATGTAAAGTTTGATTGGACTACATACTTTAATTGTGGATTTATCGTATTGAATAAAAAACACAAAGAATGGGCAAAAGGAGTTACTGATTTCTATTATGAAAATGAACTTGAGTTCAAAACAAGACAACACAAGACTGTGAAGAAAGGTTCAGACCAAACACCTATTAACTACATGATTCGTGATAGTGAACATCCAATTGCGTATTTGGATGAACGATATAATTTACAACAATTACACATTAGGGGTATATTGAATCCAATGATTACAGAAGCAGGGTGGATATGGCACTTCAATGGGTTTGATAAACAACAACGAAATAAACTAATGGGACAGGTTTGGGATATGGTAAAGGATAACTATGAAACTAACTAATAAGTTTGCGATAGGATGTTTAGTACAATTCTATGAGATAGATATCATTAGAGATTATTTAGTAAGTGTAAAAAAATCATTAGATAATGTAGAAAATAAAGACAATGTGATTATTGATATTTGTTTTAATTTGAATCAAGGTTTAGAAAAGGTTGATAAAAACAAAATATCAGTTGGTGAACTAAGAGATAAATTCAGAGTAATACTAAAAGAGGTATTTGGTTATGACCACCGCTATAATGATGCACAAAACTACACTATAAACTTAGTAGAACATGATACCAATGGTGGTGATACGATAGAAGAGATTTATACTATTGCAGATTATAGAAGAGAGTTTAATGAAAAATATTGTGAACAAGTTGATGTATTGATGTGGGGAGAAAGTGATGCGTTAATACCATCACAAACTTGGGAAGTATTAGATAACTTACATCTGGCATCACAGAATAATGGTGTTCACAAGTATGTTAGTTTCTTTGCTACTTGTAAGATGTGGGATGATACTTGGAAGATATTAGAACATCCAGATTTTACAGATAAACCATTCATAGAGATGGATACAGAGAATTGGTGGAGTTTGAGATATAATATGAACCAAGATGAAATGGATGAGATTAATGATAGAACTGAAGAATTAGATATACAACAAACAACACAATTAAAATTTAATGGGTGTGGTTTAGTGATTTCATCAGATGTAATTAAGAGTGGAGCAAATATTCCAAAGAGTGTATTTTTTGTACACGAGGATACTGCGTTCATGAATAATTGTTTGATACACTTTAGAAATCAATTACCACAATATATTATTAAGAACATTCTATTAGTACATAATAGGAAGTTAGAAAACAAGAGAATGTATGTACAAGGACAAGATTTCTCAGATGGTGATATGACGAGAATGAGAAAACAACAATATTGGTTTCCAAATGCCGATAAGATGAGTCAAAAAAATGCATTCAACACAACAGAACAAGGATATACATATTCATGGGAAGATGTATTTAGGGAGTTTGAAAATGGGAGCAATACACAGAGTAATACCTGATGATAGACCAGGACAAGTGTGGTGGTTTCATGGAAACAGCGGAAGTGGAAAGACAAACATAGCTTTAAAGTTTGATGTACCTAATAAGATAGTATTAGATGCAGATGATTTCAGAGAAAGTGTTTGGGATGATTTGGGTTTTGATGAAAAAAGTAGAAGAAAACAGAACGATAGGTTAGCGAGGATAGCAAGAGTGTTATGGGTACAAGGGAAAAATGTAGTTATAGCATCTATATGTCCATACGCAAACCAAAGAAAACAGATAAGGAACGAGATACTACCTGATGTTAAGTGGATTTATGTCAATAGTAAAGATAGTAAACCATCAACAAAAGAGTATCCATTCGAAGAAGGCTGGTAGATGTATAAAAAAATGATAGAGTGGTGGAAGAATATAACATTGGTATTGGCATTACCATTAATGGTGGTTAATACAATGATGGATTATTATAATGGTTGGGAATCAAGGTCGTTAGAAAAAGAAACTGCATTGATTCAAAAGCAAAAAGATGATGCATTCCGATACCACTCGCATCATTTTTTAGATAGTTATTATGTTACAAAAGATGTTGATGGTAATACGATTAAGATACTTGAACACCAAAAAGGTGATGTAATTCTACCAGAATTTTCAGGTACTTTTGATTTCTTAAAAGAGTATGATGAAACACCACAAGTAAAGGTTGATAATGTATTAACCAAAGTATTTAAACCAATACAGAATGTAGTGGGTAAAGTTACAAGTTGGTTCAAATGGCATCTATGGGAAAAGTGGATGGATAGAAAGAAAAGAGAAGATTTGATTGAGAAAGGATTAAGAGGATGACTAATGTAATAGTTGCAATAGATGATGTACATCCAGAAAAAGGTTGGGGAGTTGAGGGTGATGTTCAAGTACAATACCTTGAAAACCTACATCATAATTTTGGAGTAAAGTTTAATTTATTTGTACCAAGTAATTATCATAACAAGTTTCCAATCACAAAAGAGTTCGTAGATTTTTGGACACAACACGATTGGATAGAGTTAAGTAATCATGGACACTTTCATGCGTGTAAAAACGAGGGATATGGTGAGATGGAGTTCTTTGAATTAAATTATACTGAGGCAGTTCAGAGAATACAAGAGAGTCAAGATTTATGGAAGAGTTGTGGATATACACCAAAAGGATTTAGAGCACCAGGTTGGGGAGTGAACCAACAATCAGCAGATGCTATCAGTAGTTATTTTGATTGGGTTGCAGGACATGAAGAACATAATAAAGGATTGAATTGGGGATGCCATTTCTTCGAGGGTTGTGATGGTATAAATGAACCAGATAATTTAAGTTTGTATGGTGATACATTTATGTTTCAATCACATATCAACGGAACACATAATGATAATGTTTGGAATGAAGAAAATTTCTTGCATTTTGAACGAGTAATTGAATACTTATTATCAGAGTATAGTTTAGAGTTTTTAACAATATCAGAGATAAAATGAAAGTTGCATTCTTTTCAGAGACATCAATAGAGGGTAAACCACCAAGAACATTCGAGAACGCTCGTACAGAAATTGCGTGGTCAATAGCATTAGATGCTCCATTTTATCCATTGAATAAATTACCATTGAAAAAGAAGTTTGATTTGGGTATCGTAATAATACCAAAGAAAAATCCAAGTGTAATGTTGTCACAGATAAGAAAGATGTGTGATAAAGTTGCAGTAATGCAAGAGGGACCACATTGGTTTTTCCAAGATTATAAAGTTGAATGGCAGTTTCATTATGTGAACACATTATTAGATGCAGATATAATGTATTGTCATAATGAATCTGATGTAAACTATTTCTTAGGGTTAGGTTGTAAGGATGTAAGAGTGATGAGAAGTTTGATGATACCAGAGGGACTAAAACCAAGAACTACAGAGGGTGATTACTTTAAAAATAATGTAAATGGTACAATGATGGGTGGTAACTTTTGTAATTGGTATGGTGGATTTGATTCCTATATGGTGGCAAGAGAGATAGGTAATCCTATATCTGCACCATCAATGGGTAGGAAACAAGAACAAGAAGATTCAATAGAAGATATAAATTATTTAAATTATATGAATTGGAGAGAGTGGATAGATAAATTATCAGAGTATAATATAGGTGTTCATTTAATGAGAACACACGCAGCAGGAACATTTAGTATGAATTGTGGGTTTCATGGAATACCTTGTATTGGATATAAAGGATTAGATACACAAGAATTATTACATCCATTAACCACAGTCGAAGTTGGTGATTTGGATGAGGCAAAAAGAATAGGAAGAAAACTACAAGAATCTGAGAAGTTTTATAACTTATGTAGTGAAACTATCAGAAAAAGATTTAATGAATATTATACAGAGAAGGCATGGAAAACAAATTGGAAGGCGACAAACAAATGAATGTATTAGTAACGGGTGGAGTAGGTTTTATCGGAACGAACCTAATTAAGAGATTATTAAAAGATGGACACAATGTAGTTAGTTTGGATAACTATAGTAATGGTAAAGAAGAGAATGAACAAGAGGGTTGTACATATCACAATGTAGATATTAGAGATTGTCTTGATTTTGATTTCTTTATGGATGATGTAGATATTATATATCACATGGCAGCATTACCAAGAATCCAACCATCATTTGAAGAACCAGAAATAACATTTGAAACCAATGTATTGGGAACCATGAATATAATGAGTTGGGCAGATAGAAAAAAATGTTCTGTCATATATGCAGGTTCATCATCATCACATGGAGATGTGTTTGCTAATCCATATACATTCTCAAAATCTCAAGGTGAAGAAATGGTGAAGATGTGGAATAAAATCTATGGTGTGAAATCATCAATATGTAGGTTCTATAATGTTTATGGCCCACATCAATTAACAGAGGGAGAATATTGTACTGTCATTGGTATATTTGAAAAACAATTCAAAGATGGTGTAGAGTTAACTATTACAGGTGATGGTGAACAGAGAAGAGATTTTACTCATGTAGATGATATAGTGGATGGTATAATTAAGTGTGGAGAACAAATAGATGAATCAAATGGTAAAATATTTGAATTGGGTAAAGGTGAAAATCATTCAATAAATGTAATTGCTCAATCATTTGATGCAGGATATACTTACATCGATGCACGACCTGGTGAAATGAGAGAAACACTTTGTACAGATACTTTGGCTCACGAGTTATTAGGTTGGGAGCCCAAGATAGATATATTAGATTACATAGAATCTGTGCGATGAATGTTATCACAAGAGTTTTTAATTGAGAGAGGTTATTGTTGTGGACATGGATGTCTCATGTGCCCATATGAACCAAAACACACAAAGGGAAATACAAATATAATGAAACCAATTAGTTTTATAATTCCATCAAGGAATAATCTAAAGTATTTGAAACAGGCATACGAAAGTATTCGTACAAACCAATCAGTAGAACATGAGATATGTATTGCAGATGATGCAAGTACAGATGGAACTTCTGAATGGGTATTGGTTCAGATGAAAAGAGATAAGAATCTGAAACTTCATATCAACAAAGGACCTGAGAGATTAGGACATACCATATTATATGATACATTGATTAATGATTACTCTACACTCGACAGAGTTATGATATTTCATGCTGATATGTATTTAACACCTAATTCAGATAAAGAGATAGATAAATATCTAAAAGAGGGTGTTGTAGTATCACTTACAAGAATCGAACCACCTTTACATCCTGATGGGCCAGAGAAAATACTATTGGATTTTGGTATTGAACCAGAAGAGTTCAAAGAGAAAGAATTATTAGATGCAGTAGATGATATTCAGACTGGTAAAGATGGGTTAAAATATGGCCCACTTGCGTTGAATCGAGATATATCTGAGGGGATATTTGCTCCATGGGCTATTATGAAAAGTGATTGGGATTATATAGGTGGACATGACCCTATCTTTGCTCCACAATCCAAAGAGGATAGTGATATATTCAATAGGTTTCATCTTGCTGGATATAAGTTTGTACAAGTATGGAAAGGGTTAGTATACCATATGACTTGTAGAGGTAGTAGATTTAAAGATGGTGCAATAAGAAATCCTGCAGGACAGGTATTCATGAAGAATAGAGAATCAGACGAGTGGTTAAAACAAAATCAGAAATCCACAAGAGAATTTATTCGAAAATGGGGACATTTCGTAAAACACGATACGATGATGAAACCAGTAGTACCACCAAAGTATCGTGTTGGATTTGTAGTAGAAAACCTTAATTTGAAATCATTAGAATTATTAGAGCCATGGTGTGATAACATATATGGTGATATAGTGGGACACAAGGGTTTTGGTGCAAATCAGTATATAGAGAATGAAAAAACATCATTTGATTTGAAAAAGAGAATACATTCAGACCATTTTAATCCAACAGATAAAGTGGTGGTTAGGTTTGATGCGGAAAAATTAGACCAAGAACAATTTGACATGATACAAAAGTTATCCGAGATACTACAAGACAGTGGGGAAATTGGTATATCAGAAATAGGTATATTCAATATTGAAATTAAATCCCTTGAAACAAGAACAGACGAGTTAATACGATTATGACATATTTCATATTAGGTAAGAACGAACCTAAAGAAAACCTAATGTTTGATACAAACATATTGGGTGAAGAGAGTTTAGGTACTTGGTATGCAAGTCAAGGTATGGTTGCACTAACCAATATGATTACCCATAGTCCAGAGTCATTAGAAAAGTTTACCATTTTGGATGAAAAAGGAACTATTTATAGTATAGAAGAGTTTCTTTCCATAGTGGAAAAATTAAAAATAAAAAGACGTTGACTCGTATACACAAAGTTTATTATATTTAGGAGTTATAGATGCCAAAGATAGATTGGAGTGATGTTGATTCTTATGAAGAAGAGATATTCAGAGAAAAAGTTGAAAAGAAAGTTAAACCTAAAAAGAAGAGGAAAAGTTATAATGATGTTAAACAAAGAGAGAATAGCCAGATTAGTAAGAAACATCCTAATCGTAGGTAGTGTATTTTTCATAGGGTGTGAGGACACCATAAATGATTCGTTTGTAAGTTATGAATGGGATGCAAGGTTACCTGTGGATGAGAATGGGTATTACCATTTAGAGATGGATAGAAATAACCATCAGACATTACATAGATTATCAGGTGTGGTTACAGAGAATGGTGAGGCATTAGAAAATTTTCGTGTTACTTGGGAAAGTGATTTATATTGGGTATTAGGAGATACACTTGGGTATATCGTACATAGTGGATATACTGATGAGTGGGTTTATGTAGCATATGATACCACCTATGTGACAGGATTTAATGGAGAAGAAGTAAGAACATCGAATTGGGCAAGTTATTCAGATTCCTATGGAGAAGTAAACAATATGATTGCACCCGTCAAAACAATGATTGGTGATACATTAAATGTTGGTGCTTATGAAAGAGGGGAACTGATTCATGTGTTCAGTATCGTATTAGATTAAAAGGAGATGAGAGTTGAAATACTACTTAGTAAACAAATTAGATGAGATAGCTGATAAAGTAGATATGAGTGATGATGTTGGTTTAAATGGAGCAAGAACATATTTCATAGGTAGAAAACAAATAGGTGCACGAGAGTTTGATAAATTATGGAAAGTGATGACAAAAGATGAATGGAACACCAATTTTAAAAATAACTTACAAGATAGGCAAATGGGTAAGATGAAATATAAATGGTGGGAAGAAGATAAAATTGAAACGGATGAATCCTTAAATGGTAAGGATGGATTATGATAGAAACAATAATAACAATAATTTTTGTATACGCATTCTACAGATTGTGTGTAAATTTAGATAGAGATATATTTGAACAATACAGAGATATTGAAAGAGATATAAAATGACAATTGACCAGATAATAATCACTATTGGTACACTTGGTGTAATAGGAATTTGCTTTTACCATATGTACAAAGATGATTATAATGATAAATTTAAGTTTTAGATAGGAGATAGAAATGATAGATAATGTATGGATTGCATTCCTAAGTGGAATGATAGTAGGTAGTTCAGTTGGAATTATGGCTTTTGCAATAAGTTTAATCAATAAAGATAATACACTTAGAGGTATAATAGATGAGAACGAAGGCAGAATCAATGATTTAGAGTTGCAAAGGAAATTATTAAAGGGTGAAATATTCAGAATGAGTAAGAATTATAAACCAAGAAAACCGCAACCAAGAAATAGAAGACAGAAGTTTCAGAAGAAATATTCTGCATCTTCTAAGAAAAATCAATCAAAAAAATCATAGATTTTTTTACATAGTTTTTATATATACAATACTTATTAGTGTATGGAAAATATAGGAACTACACATGAACCAAAAAGATAGAACAGAATTCGATTTAATCCACAATAAGATTGACCACATTACGCAATCTATTGAGGATATGAAGACAGAAATGGATAAGGCACATCAAGAAGTGTCCACAGATATCAAATTTGTGAAAGAGAATCTATTTAATCCACATGAGGGTTTATGGGCAGAAACGAAACAAAACACCCAATTCAGGCAAGATACAAAGAAATGGCGTGGAGTTATCGGAACAGGTTTCGTAGGGTTATTAATAAAACATATAGTTGATATGTTTAAATTATCTTAAATAACTAAAATAAATCAAAATAATTCAAAAAAACACTTGACTCGTATCGGCTTTTTGCCCTATATTATAGTATGATAAAAGGGGATAACATGAAGAACTTAGTAATAAACGCGTTTGGTGATTTAGTTGAGAGAACTGATTATGGTAATCACAAGAATCAATTAAATCTATTTGATAATCTCAATGAGATAGTTGAAGAGAACGAAACTGCTAATGATATTTTAGATTTTTTATTCAATAGAAAAAAATAAAAAAAAACACTTGACTTATATAGGAAAAAAGCCGTATATTTAGGTATAAGTTAAAGAAAGAAAATAAAGGAAAGAAAAAAATGGATGAACTAAGATTAACAGACCACTTCGTTGAGAGATTCAACGAGAGATATTTCGGTGGTTATCAAATCGCTGATAAGAATCTACTAAAGAGATATATGGAAAAGGTTATGAAACCTTACCAGTTCAGACATCTTCTAAGGAGAATGAGGTTTAATGACCCACAATACATTCACTTTGGAACTGGACACTACTTGGTTGTGAGAAACAACGCAGTGATAACAATCTATAACAGAAACGGACAATACTAATGGCTAAGGATGCAACTCGATTTTTTGTAAATGTAAGTTTGGAGATATATGTACCAGACCAAGGTTTTGGTGAAAAAGCCAACACAAACGAGTGGAAAGATGCTGAATGGTTCGCTAATGAGATATGTTCACAGATACCAAAAGCTATCAACAAGAACTTTGAGTATTCTGAAAGACCATACTCAGTAAATTGGGCCCATAAGGGTAAAGTTGAGAGAGGCTAAAAATACTTGAAAAAAGTACTTGACAATTATAGTAAAAAAGCCTTATATTACTATATGATTTTTAATAAGAATAGGAGTGTTTCATGAAGAAACTAAAAACAACAGTCAAGAAATCCAATAAGAAGAGGGTTTCAAAAAATGATATCGGATATGGAGTCAAAGTTAAGGCTCTTGAAGATATGGGGTTGAAGAATTCAGAGTTTGATACTTTGAATGATATGTTCGGTAATCCAGTCGAAGAGTTCGAGGATTTAATGGATGATGTTTTCGATGTTGGATAATCCATTCCCAACAAATGACCCGTTGTGGATAACTGCACAGCATATGAGTCCAGATATGATGTTGTTAATTATTGATATGGTAGAGGAATGGATTGTAGAATCCAAACCAGATATCACATTGATGGATGCATGTTTTATAACCAATAATTTTGGAGTTGCGTGATGAAAGAAATATTAGAACTGATTAACGAGATAGAATGTGAGTTAGATGATTCAGTAAATTCTCTACCTGAGTACTCAAGTACTACAGATAGTAGGAGTTACATAGATGGTGCTCGTAATACACTATATGTGTTGAAAGAAAAAGTGGAAGAGGTTATAGAGAAGGCAAATGCTTTCGAAAAAGGTTTAGATTTGTATAATAGGAAGAATTAGATATGAGTTATGTAGATTATCCAGAAAAACTGAATAAGGTTAAACGACAACTTAACCACATACTGAACGACCATAGATACTATCAACCAGATAATTCAAGAGAGTTCACTATCAGTATGTACAATGCGTTTGGTAAAAGAAAAATAACTGCCAAAATGCAAATCAGTATGGATAAGATTGTTGCCCAATATGTGAAGTGGCAAGAGAGTGAGAACAAGTTGGATAAGTATGAGAAGTTGGAGAGAATCGAAGATGGTACTTACAAGATTAATCTCATCAGAACTCTATTGAGTGGATGTGATTACCAACCTGGTTATGTAGTTAGAAGTAATGAATTTTTAGGTAGTGTAGAGAAACAATTGCGTTTCAATGGTACACTATCAGTTAAACAAAGAAAGGCAATGAATCAAATGTACAAACGATTCAAAGCAAGGTGTGAATCTCGTGGGATACATAATGTTCGTATCGAGATGAAAGACGAAAAGAAAGTAAGGAGTTCTAAATGAACGAAAACAAGACAGCACTTGGTAGGTTGTCAAACCAACAATATGAGTTGAATGTTGGTGGACTAACTATCCGAGAAAGATTGAATGTAGGTAGTTTCGGATTGAAACTACGAAAGAAAGTAAGTGAAGTAGGGGTAACTCTATATAACTTCTTGATAGGTGAATCAGAAAAAGTGGATGGTGCCACATTTCTGAATATCAGTAACCACTTGAAAGTACCTAAGAGGTTTCAAAGAAAGTTCGTAAAAGATGTATCTGGTCAACAGAGTATCATGTGTGCGATACTTGATGGAACACTTCAGAATCCACTATATCTGTGGTTGAGGGAAACTCTAAATGTACTTGAAATCATTGATGGACAACAGAGATGGATAACTTGTAAAAACTTCTTGAGTAACAAGTTCTCTCTTGGTTCAGGTGTGATAGTTCAAGGATTGAATGGACAGTATGTTGACCTAAGTGGATTGACATACCAACAGATAGTTGATGAACTACCTAATGGTGATATATTGTGGGATACCTTGATGGAGAAACTACAATTACCTGTTGTGATTGTGGATGGTACTGAATCACAAGTTCGTCAATTGTTCATTAAGTTGAATAGTGGTTCTACTGGTCTAAACAAGATTGAGATACTATTGGCTGAAGAAAGTGATACATACGATTGGGTTCGTGGAATGAATGACGAGTATGATTGGGATAGTAGAGGTATTGGTACATTGAGATATACCGCTTCAGAACAAATACTCAAGTGGTTCTATATCTTCCTACATGGTCCAAATAAGGTAAATCTACCTAAGATGAGAACATTGGTAGGGGAAAAGATTCCAAGTGGATTCAAGACTATCATCAAACAAGTTGGTGAGATGATAGAGAGTATACCAGATAAGTGTGGTAAGAGTGAGTTCGGATTGGGTAAGGTTCGTGCCTTCGTATGGTTCATGATTGACCTATCCAAACTATACAATGTGAAGATAACAGATAACAAGAAGTTCTTCGAGTTCGTAAACAAGATGTTCCATGATGTAACCACGAAAATGGGAACTATGGATAAGGGTACTGGTAAGAAAGTATATAAGTTCCTTGACCTTCTAAGATTTGATGATTCAGAAACTATCACTGCGGTGACCAATGAATTGAATCACTACTTCGATATGAAGTTGGGTGAGTTGGATGGTGAGTTCACAAAGTTCAATGATGAGTATGGTGTTCAGTTGAGACAGGTGGATAGGAATGTGAACAAACAACAGAGGTTCGAAGTACTATTGAACCAAGATTGTAAGTGTCCTATATGTGGAGAGACAGTTCACCTACAAGATGATGCTCATCACATCGAAGAGTATCAGTATGGTGGAGAAAATTCAGTAGAGAATATTGTGATACTACATAATGAGTGTCATAAGAAAGTACACCATGATGATGAGGTTTCTCTAAATGAGGAACCTATCGAAGAGGACGAGGATGCGTAAACAAAGTACGACTCGCTTATTTTGAGAAAGTTGAATAAAGTTTAGACTTTTTTTCTTCATGTTATATATGTATATATGAAGACGGGATAATTCAACAAAGTTACGACTCGATAAGTTCATGGGATAATCTCTTCGAGATTACCCAAATCACATATCAAAATCGTGTAAATAGATTAGTTAAGTAAAAGGACAAGTTATGAAAATCTTTTCAAGTAAATATTTTTTCTCTATAGTTCACATCATAGTGATGATGGTTGTGTTATTTGGTACGCAACTTCGCGGACAACACGATACTCGAATAACCGAGATAATTCCTTATAGATTGGTTCCGAGTATGACGGAGGGATATGGATGTTGGTTAGAGATAGAGTTCATTGGATTAGGTGAGAAGATGCGTTCCGATGAAGAGTTATTAGATGCACTCAATAGATTAGTGGTGATGAAAGAGACAGGCGAGATAGGATTCCACGAGGAAGATTTTAAATGGAATGGGGTTACTTATATACTCGTGAAAATCCAAGTGCCATCCCCTTATAGTGTATTACCAAAGCAAACCATAATGGAAGTGGAGATTGAGGAT
>Ga0206125_10000054_pt1 | contig 144712 bp, 126 predicted proteins | sample Helgoland_Spring_4_FD_148598 | JGI IMG/M metagenome (GOLD analysis project Ga0206125, IMG submission 148598) | Pelagic subsurface seawater microbial communities from Kabeltonne, Helgoland, North Sea - Helgoland_Spring_Bloom_20160331_1 | ecosystem: Environmental > Aquatic > Marine > Epipelagic...
CAAATTTGGACATTTTAAAAAAAAAATATGAAAAAATTATTAATTATTTGTACTGGTAATTCTTGTAGAAGCCAAATTGCCCATGGATTTATGGAATCTTTGGGAGCAGGAAAATTAGAGGTTTACAGTGCCGGTATTGAAACTCATGGAGTAAATCCAAGGGCGATCAAAACTATGAAAGAAATTGGGATAGACCTTTCAAAAAACAAGTCTAATCTGATTTCAGATTACGAAAAAATTACTTTTGATTTTATTCTTACAGTTTGTGATCATGCGGCTGAAAACTGTCCAATATTTACTGGAAAAACATTACAAAAGTTTCATAAAAATTTTACTGATCCTTCTAAATTAAAAGGTACGGAGGAAGAAATAGAAGCTGCCTTTAAAGCAACTCGAGAAGAAATCAAACATTATTGCGAGAAATTTGTTAGCCGCTATTTAGCTGTGTAAATCATCTTTCAACAACATATTGAATGGTTTCTTGAGCCCGTTGTTCAAGTAATATTTTTTCTTTTTGATTTTCAATGGAAGTTAATGCTTTCGAATCAAAATGTCTAACGGTATGCAAGTCAACATTTTCAAAGACAGTTACCTTAAATTTAGAACGTAGATTTTTGAGTAACTCTTCTAGTCGGTTGTATTTATTGTTGACACACACCGAAAAACTAATTGCTGAATTTTGAATTAAATCAACACGCATTTGATGTTGATACAGGAGAGCAAAAATCTCACTAATATTATCCTCTACTATGAAAGAAAAATCCAAGGAAGATAATCGAATTAAGACTTGTTTGGGTTTTAAAATGTAACAAGGAATGTAGGGATCAAGTGTTTTCCCTTTGGAAACGGATGTTCCCGCTCCTTCAGGATTAATAAACGATCGAACATAAAGAGGGATTTCTTTTCTTTGAAGGGGCTGTAAGGTTTTTGGGTGTATTACTGATGCTCCGTAAAAAGCCAATTCAATAGCCTCGGTATACGAAATTTGATTCAATAACTGAGTGTTTTCAAAGACTCTGGGGTCTCCATTTAAAACCCCAGGAACATCTTTCCATATGGTTACCGACTCTGCATTTAGTGCATATGCAAATATCGCAGCTGTATAATCTGACCCCTCTCTCCCCAAAGTGGTCGTAAAATTGTTTTGATCACTGGCTATAAAACCTTGAGAAATAAAAACAACATCTTTCGAAATCTGCTCATTAATTTCTTTTTGGGTTTGTTCCCAGTCTAGATTTGCATCCCTGTAATATGAATCTGTTTTGACACATTTACGGGCATCAATCCATTTCGATTGAATTCCAACATAATTCAAATAAGAGTTTATAATATGGGTTGAAAGCAATTCACCGAAACCCACGACTTGATCATACACAAAACTATAGTTCGTGGCTTTGTTATGTTTTAAAAAGGTATTGAGTTCCTCAATCAACTCACTTACTTTGGCTTTTATCGCCACAGACTCTGAGCTCAACAATTCATTTACAACGTCCAAATGAAACTGTTTCAATTCTAAAATTGAATTGGAAAGTTGCTTTGTGTTATTAAAATAATGGTCGACTACAAGTTCAAGTGCATTGGTTGTTTTACCCATAGCCGAAACAATGACTACAGTATCTTTATACCCTACTTGATTAAGAACTTTTGCAACATTTTTTACACCATCGGCATCTTTAACAGAGGCTCCTCCAAACTTAAATACTTTCATTTTCTAATTATCTATAGGAATGTTTTTACGTAAGCTTCTATTGCTTTTTCGTCCATTTGTACAGTACGCCAATCATCTAATACTGTCGCACCACTTTTCTTATAAAAATCTATTGCATGTGTATTCCAATCTAAGACAACCCACTCGATTCTTCTTACTTTTTTTTGAGCAGCAAATTTAATGAAACTGGAATATAATTCTTTCCCATAATTTTTTCCGCGATGTCTTTGAGTTACTATCAAATCTTCGAGGTGATAAGTTTGACCTTTCCAGGTAGAATAGCGAGGATAAAAAAGAGCCATACCTATAATTTCTTTTTCTTCTTCTGCTACTAAACAATGAAATATTGGACTGCTTCCAAAGCCATCTCTTAGAAGGTCATCCACAGTAATGACCACGGCATCTGGTTCGTTTTCAAAGTCGGCTAATTCTTGTATTAACTTCAAAACTGACGGCATGTCCTCTTTCAGAGCTAAACGTATCATTTATTTCGTTTTATAATGCAAAAATAAGTGTTCTGTACATGTCTTTTAAATTTATAATTGATTATCACATTTTATAGGGTTAATGTGAAAAAAAATGGCCTATGCCCACCAAGATTCTATTGCTTCCAAAAACGCTACTGGGTTTTCTGCATGCAGCCAATGTCCCGCTTTTTCTATGTCTTTAAGAGTATAATTTGGAAAATGATGTTTCAAAGTCAATTGATCTCCGTCAATAATATAATCAGATTGTAATCCTCTCAAAAATAAAACAGAACCATTATACTTTTGATTCGGTTCTAAACCTAAACCAATTTTTTCTCCAACTTGTTTTAAAACTTCTATGTTGATTCGAAGCCCTAAAACTCCTTTTTCTACCCAATAAAGGTTTTTCATTAAAAATTGACGAACCTCAACTTCTGGTACATAGTGGATAAGGGCTTGATCAACAGACCGACGGGTTTTGAGTTTAGAAAAATCTAAAGAAGCAAGTCCGTTCAAAATTTGTTGATGATGAGAAGGATAGGATTTGGGGCCTATATCTGCTACTATCAATTGTTTGACCCTTTCAGGATACTGTATTGCAAAAGTCATCGCTGTTTTACCTCCCATAGAGTGACCTAAAACAGTACATTTTTCTATGGATTTATGATCCAAATACACTTTCAAATCTTCGGCCATTATTGAATAATCGAATTCTGAAGACCAAAAACTCTTTCCGTGATTTCTTTGATCGATCAAATGTACACACCAACCCATATCTGCCCAGTGTTTTGCATGTGTTTTCCAATTATTACCCATCCCCAAAAAACCGTGTAATACAATTAGATGACGATCAGTGTTTCCAAGTATTAAACTATTTAAGTGTTTCATTTAGCAAGGCGTTGAAGATACATTGGAATTACATTTTCAAATCCAAGGTACAACGATTCACAAACAAGTGCATGCCCAATAGAAACCTCTAGTAGCTGGGGTATGTTTTTAAAAAAATACTTGATATTATCAAGATTTAAATCATGACCAGCATTAATTCCAATACCCAACTCATTGGCTCTTTCTGCGGCTTTTACATATGGAGCTATCGCTTTTTCGGGGTTTTTAATAAACTCATCTGCATAAGCTTCGGTGTATAATTCAATTCTGTCGGTGCCAGTAGCAAAAGCTCCTTCAATCATTTCGATGTTTGGGTCAACAAAAATTGAGGTTCTTATTCCCAACTCTTTAAATTGATGAATCGTCTTTTTTAAAAAATCGCTATGCTTATGAGTATCCCAGCCCGCATTTGAAGTAAGTGCATCAATTGCATCTGGAACCAAGGTTACTTGAGTGGGCTTTATATCCATAACCAGTTTCATAAACTCTGGGATTGGGTTTCCTTCAATATTATATTCCGTATATACTATTTTAGGTAGTGCATAAGCGTCGTCATATCGAATATGTCTTTGGTCAGGACGAGGATGAACCGTAATTCCTTCTGCTCCAAAAGACTGTAAATCGGATGCTACTTTTAGTAGATTGGGTACATTGCCTCCTCTTGAATTTCGGAGGGTAGCAACTTTATTAATGTTAACACTAAGTTTGGTCATTCTTTTTTTGGTAAAATTACAAACTTCCCGTTCCTAATCCCAAGAGTTTTTAAGAGAAAAGGGGGCTCCTAAATTAAAAAGATTGTACAACATAAGTTTTTGTACTTTTGATATAAATTCAGAGTTATGAAGATTGCGGTTATTTGTCCGTTTCAAAATGAACTTTCGCGGGGATATGCCCAAGGGGTTGTGGAACATTTACTTGAACGAAAAGTAACAGTCTTGGTTGATTCCAAAATGGTAAATTTTTTGAAGGATACTGATATGATTTCATATGTATCCGTTTTTGAATCCTTACCTAAAAATACTGATTTTTTGTTTTGTATCGGGGGTGATGGCTCTATGCTTCAGGCAATAATTACGGTTAAAGACAGCAAGGTGCCTATACTTGGAATCAATACCGGAAGATTGGGGTTTTTGACTAGTCTCCAAAAAGAATCATTCAATATTGGGCTAAAACAATTGTGGGAAAATAATTATACCCTTATCGATAGGGATCTTTTAGAGGTTAAACTACCCAACTCAAATGAAGTTGTGGATTCTTTTCCCTATGCCTTAAATGAAATTACAGTTAGTCGAAAAAATACAGCTTCTTTGATTAGTATCGATACCCGCCTCAACAGCAAAAGCTTGACTACATATTGGGCCGATGGCTTAATTATTTCTACACCTACAGGGTCAACAGGATATTCGTTGAGTAGTGGAGGGCCTATAATGTCACCTCAAACTGCTAGTTTTGTTCTTACTCCTATTGCTCCTCATAATCTTAATATCCGTCCACTCATTGTTCCCAATTCTACAGTGGTTGAACTTGAAGTAACCGGACGTGGGCAAGACCATTTACTTTCCTTGGATTCGAAAATTATATCCCTAAATCAAGAAACCAAAATTCTTGTCAAAAAAGCCCCTTTTTCAATAGCTACAGTAGAATTAAACGACAATGCTTTTTTCAAAACTTTACAAGACAAACTTTTTTGGGGCCTAGACACAAGAAATTAGGCAATAATTCAGTCAAAATTCAGTTTAGAATAATGGAACTTCCTTTTGGATGGAAGACCACGTAAATACTAGAATTTCCCAAATTCTGATGAAAAGAATTTTGATCTTATGCTTTTTATTATGCCTTCCCTTTATTTCTGCAGCTCAAATGCATGAAGTAGGCTTTTTTCTTGGGGGTAGCAACCTAATTGGTGATGTTGGATCTAGAAAATTTATTAACACTAAATCCCCAGCTTTTGGGCTTATTTATAAATATAACATTACAACTCGATATTCTTTGCGTGGAAGTTTTTCTTACTCAAAATTAGTTAACCGGAATTTTTTTTCAGACGAACCCAATCGACTTCTATCCTTTATCAGTGCAGAAAATCAAATTACTGAATTCTCGGCTGGTATTGAATTTAATTTTTTTGATTTCAATTTACATGATTACGACAACCACATTTCGCCATATATATATGTTGGTATAAACTATTTTAGGTACAATTTGTTTTACATAAACAAAAACAGTCCTAATGACTTGGTTGAATATGACAAAGAGTTAGAATTTTCTATTCCCTTGACAGTTGGAGCAAAAGCTAAACTCAATCAAAAAGTAATTCTTGGATTTGAAATTGGAGCACGTTATTCCTTTACTGACAACCTTGATGGAAGTAATCCAATAGGACAATTTCAAAATAATCCAAATTTAAAACATGGTGCATTATATAATAATGACTGGTATGTTTTTACTGGTATTACATTAAGTTTTACCTTTGGAAGATTACCGTGTTATTGTAAAGAAAAATAATGATTCATAAACCATCAAACATACCAAACCACATTGCTATTATTATGGACGGCAATGGGCGTTGGGCAAAATCTAAAGGGAAAAACAGATTATTCGGCCATAGGAACGGTGTAAAAGCTGTTCAAAAAACTGTCGAAGAATCTACTAGATTAGGGGTAAAACACTTAACTCTTTATGCTTTTTCTACTGAAAATTGGAAAAGGCCTCAAAAAGAAATAAATACCCTAATGAGCTTGTTAGTCAGCTCATTAAAGAAAGAGCTTAATCAAATGCTCGAAAACGATATTCGGCTTAATGCAATTGGAAATATAAGCAAACTACCCTTGTCGGTTCAAAAGGAATTAAACCAAACCATTAAGAAGACCAAAAAGAATTCAAGAATGACGCTAACCCTAGCATTAAACTATGGTGGTAAAGAAGAACTTACCCATGCCTTTAAAGAGATTGCATCTAAAGTTAAAAATAATATAATTTCTCCCGAAAATGTTGATGAAACCATAATAAATAAGCATCTTTACACGCGAAATTTACCAGATGTAGATTTATTAATTCGAACAAGTGGTGAACAAAGAATTAGCAATTTTTTGTTGTGGAAAATAGCTTATGCAGAACTCTATTTTTTAGACATCCTTTGGCCTGAATTTAATGAAACACATTTACATTTAGCAATAGATAATTACCAAAACCGAGAACGTAGATTTGGAAAAACAAGTGAACAACTCAATACATAAGCCTCTTTATAAAAACTTACTATTCTTTTTGTGTGTAATGGGGATGCTCTTGAATGGGATTTCTGTGAATGCTCAAACCCCCTCGCCAAGTGCATATAAGGCTTCAAAAAAATACATAATTGATTCCATTATAGTTACTGGACTCAAAAGTTATGAGGATAAAACTGTAATATCATACAGTGGTCTTCGAAAGGGTCAATCCATTCAAGTTCCTGGTGAGGAAATTAGCAATGTGATTCAAAAGCTTTGGAATCTTGAACTTTTTAGTGACATTAATTTCTACACAGCTGGGGTAAATGGGAATCTAATTACCTTAGAAATTGAGATCGAAGAATTACCCACATTGTCAGATGTAAAAATCGTTGGAATTAAAAAATCAAAAGCTCAGAACATAATTAAAGATACTGAATTGACTAAAGGCAAAAAGCTTTCTGAGAGTTTTTTGACCAATACCAAAAACTACATCATCAACAAATACAAGAAAGAAGGCTTTTTGAATTCCAAAGTAGTCCTAAATACTATCCCAGACTCAACAGCCCAAAATGTCTTAAAGATGGTTGTTAATATTGACCGCGGAAAACGTGTTAAGATTAAATCAATAGATTTCGAAGGTGTTGAAAAGTTTAGTGCGAAAAAACTAGCTTCAAAATTCAAAAACACCAAAAAGAAAAACGTTGTTCGCTTTTGGAAAAAATCAAAATTTATCCGTGATGATTACCAAGAGGATTTGACTTCTTTAATTGATTTTTATAAAGAAAAAGGATATCGAGATGCACGTATTTTAAGTGATACAATTATCGATAAAGATAAAAGTGATCTTGAAATTAAACTCTCAATTGAAGAAGGAAACCGTTATTATTTTGGAGATATTAAATATCTAGGTAATGCAGCTTATACAGATCGAATACTTTCTTCCGTTCTTGGGATAAAAAAAGGGGATACTTACAACGGAATTCTTTTGAAAGAGAGAATAGCAGATGACTCTAAACCTGATGGAAATGACATTACTAACTTGTATCAAAACAATGGGTATCTTTTTTCTAACATCAATGCAGTTGAAGTCAGTGCGGAAAATGATACCATTAATTTTGAGATTCGAATTACTGAAGGGAAATTAGCTTCTTTCAATAAAATTACTGTTGTTGGAAACGACAAAACTAACGACCACGTAATTTTCAGGGAGTTAAGGACAAAACCAGGCGAATTGTACAGCAAAGACAAAGTTGTACGTACTGTTCGTGAATTAGGTCAATTGGGCTTTTTTGATGCAGAGCAAATCAATCCTGATTTTAAAAATGTAGATCCCAATGCAGGTACTGTAGATATTGAATTTGGATTAGTAGAATCTGGTGCCAGTCAAATTGAACTTCAAGGTGGTTATGGAGGAGGTGGCTTTATCGGAACACTGGGTCTTTCCTTTAATAATTTCTCCATGCGAAATATTTTTGACAAGTCTTCGTATAGACCTGTTCCCTCTGGTGATGGTCAATCCTTGAGTCTTCGATTACAAGCAAGTCAATTTTATAATACATATAGCTTTTCATTTTCAGAGCCTTGGTTAGGGGGTCAGCAACCCGTACAGTTTTCTACATCGATTTCTAGAACCAATCAATATCGATATGATTTTTTTACCCAAAGAGCAGATAGAAGCCAATCCTTTGAGATTAGTAGTCTAACCTTGGGGATTGCAAAAAGACTTCGAGTTCCCGATGACTTCTTTACACTTTCTCAAGCAATCTCATTCCAATATTATAATCTTCAAAATTATTTTACTGGACTATTTACCTTTGGAAACGGGAATTCAAATAATATAGCCTACACTATTTCGTTATCCCGAAATAATACTGCCGTAAATCCGATTTTCCCAACCAGTGGATCCAGTTTTATTATCAGCGGAAAGTTTACTCCTCCATTTAGTTTGTTTAGTGACACAGATTTTGGAAATCTTCAAAACCTACCAGAATACAAAAGACTCGACACGACAACAGGTGAACTGGTTGTGGATCAAGCCAAGATCGATCAAGAAAGATTTAAATGGCTTGAATTTTATAAAATTAAATTTAATGGAACTTGGTACTCAAGAATTATTGGGAAACTTATCTTAAAAACTCAAGCAGACTTTGGTTTCTTAGGAACATACAATAAAGATCGTGGAGCAATTCCCTTTGAACGCTTTTTCCTTGGAGGTGATGGAATGGCTAATTACTCATTAGATGGTAGAGAAACCATTGCATTGAGAGGATATGATAACCAATCCTTATCATCTAGAGATGGATCGACTATTTACAATAAGTTTTCATTAGAACTACGATATCCAATAACCCTAAAACCTAGTGCATCAATTTTTGCCCTTAGTTTTTTAGAAGCTGGTAATGGATACAACAGCTTTAGTGATTTTAACCCCTTTAACTCTAAGCGATCCGCTGGAGCTGGGATACGAATTTTCATGCCTGCCTTTGGTCTTTTAGGAATCGATTTTGGGTATGGGTTCGACGCTGCTAATTCTCAAGAAACAGGCGCCCATGGATGGGAGACACACTTCATAATTGGACAACAATTTTAAAAATGATAAAACGAATAACATTTTTACTTTTAATTACTATTTTTTCTGCTCAAATAAGTTCAGCACAACGAGGAGTTCGGATTGGTTATATCGACATGGATGTTATTTTAGAAAATGTTGATGAATACAAAACAGCTAATCTGCTTTTAGATAAAAAGGTTGAAAATTGGAAAAAAGAAATTGAATTACAAAAACTTCAATTAAAAAAATTAGAGGATGCACTTAATGCTGAAAAAGCACTGCTTACTCCCAACTTAATATCTGATCGTCAAATAGAAATTAATGACTTTGCTTCAGATATCGTGAATTTTCAAACTCAAAAATTTGGGCCAAGAGGTGAATTAATCCAACAAAAATCCAAACTTTTGAAACCCATACAAGATCGAGTGCTCGGAATAGTTAGAGAAATAGCACAAGAAAGAAAATACGACTTCATTTTTGATAGATCTTCGGACTTGGTTATGTTGTATTCCGCAAAAAATTACGATATTAGTGACCTCGTTTTAAGAAAAATAAATGCTCAAAACAGAATTGAAGATAGAAAAGAACAACTTAAAAAAAGAGAAGAACAACTTAAAAAACTGAAAAACTAACATACGCTCAAATAAATTCAAAAAAAATGAAAAATTTAAAAACACTATTACTAGCTACCTTAATGACTGCGTTACCAATGACTGTAACTTATGCACAGTCTAAAATCGCACATATTGACACTCAAAAGCTGATCAGTGAAATGCCTGAGGTTATTGCTGCTCAAAAACAAATCAAAGCAGTTGAAGAAACTTACACTAAAGAGATTGAAAATACTTACAAAGAATTTCAAACAAAAGCACAGTCGTATTCTGCAGATGCAGCTAATCAAACTGATGTAACTAATCAAGCACGTCAAACGGAGCTAGAAAGTATGCAACAAAACATTCAAAAATACCGTGAAACAGCTGCACAAGATTTGCAGAAAAAACAAGGCGAAATGATGCGTCCTTTGTATGAAAAAGCAAGAGCTGCTATCGAAAAAATAGCTTCTGCTCAAGGTTTTGATTATGTTCTTGATGCAAGTGCAGGGGGAAGTGTTATCATGGCAAAAGGAAAAGATTTAATGGCTGATGTAAAATCTGAACTTGGATTTTAAAAAAGTTGTTTTCTAAATTCTAATTTAAAACTGCCTTATCTTTATAAGGCAGTTTTTTTTTCTATGAAAATAAAGCAAAATACTTATCTAGGGATATTTGACTCCGGAGTTGGAGGACTAACGATACTTTCTTCTCTGAAGTCGATGTTGCCTCAAGAACAGTTTATTTATGTTTCTGATGATGCCAATGCTCCTTACGGGAAGAAATCAAAAGAAGAAATCTCTGAGCGTTGCTTTCAAATTGTAGATTTTCTTATCTCCAAAGGATGTAAACTTGTGGTTGTGGCATGTAATACGGCTACAACTAATGCTATAGACGCATTAAGAAGTCGGTATGATATATCTTTTATAGGAATTGAACCTGCTATAAAACCAGCTGCTTTAAATAGTAAAACAAAAGTTATTGGAGTTCTGGCTACACGAGGTACATTGAGTAGTCGATTGTTTGCTCAAACAAGCAATACTTTTACCCAAAATGTAAATGTTATTGAACAAATTGGAGATGGATTAGTTGAGGCTATAGAAAAGGGTGAATTAATGAATTCTATACTTGTTGATTTGTTAAATTCATATATCAAGCCAATGCTTGATCAAAATGTAGACATCCTTGTATTAGGATGCACTCATTACACTTTTCTTATCCCTTTACTTAAAACTATTTTACCAAAAAACATTCAAATTGTAGACAGTACTGATGCAGTTGCAAAACAAACCTTCAGGGTTTTAAAAAAAGAAAAATTGTTGTCTACAGAAAATTTAGGTGAAACCGTAAAATATTTCAGTTCAGCAACAAAATCAACCTTATCGAACTTTATATCTGAAAAAATAAAGGCGGTTAACTTTTGATTAATCAGACTTAAACCAACCGGAATACATCAAATAATTTTGGGCTATTCTTTCAATTTCACCTTTTTGAAGTTTTGAGTCGATGTCTTTAATTTTTCGTGCAGGAATTCCAGCAAAAATAGATCCTTTTGGAACATGTGTGTTTTGTTTTACAACACTCCCAGCTGCAATGATGGAATTCGATTCTACCACAGCATTATCCATAATAATACTGCCCATTCCAACCAAAACATGATCATTGAGAGTACATCCGTGAATAATAGCATTATGTCCTATGGAAACATAATTCCCTATGGTAGTTTTTGATTTTTTGTAAGTAGCATGAATAACTGATCCGTCCTGAATATTCACCCGATTCCCTATGCGGATTGAATTAACATCTCCCCTAATCACAGCTTGATACCATACAGAACATTGATCTCCCATAATTAGGTCTCCTATGAGAGTTGCGTTTTCTGCAATAAAGCAATCAGATCCCCATTGAGGTGTAAACCCACGAACTGTTTTGATGAGCATAGTACTATTTTTTTCGAATATACTACTTTCAACAAAAACGAAACCCAATAATTTTTATTAAAAGATAAGAGAATTCAGTATTTTTACAAAAAATTTACAATGACTACATTTTCCGTTTCTGCTTCTTTAACTGAGGACCAAACTATTGCGCGATTCGAAATATCACCAACATTACAAATCGTTCAAACTTATCAATTCAATAATATAGATGAAGCAAAAGATGCCCCTCTGGCACAACAAATGTTTTATTTACCTTTTGTAAAATCAGTGGTTCTAAAAAAAGAGGCTATAGAAATCTTGCGATTCGATATCTTGAAATGGGAAGAGGTGTTAGATGATGTTTCACTTGAAATTGAAAACTTTCTCAACTCAGGAAGTGTTGCAATAAATGAAACCCAAGCTTTAAAAAAAGTTCCCATTACAGTTTATGCAGAAAGTACACCCAACCCTTCGGTAATGAAATTTGTTGCGAACAAAAAATTAGTAAATCAAATTTATGAGTTTAAGAATATTGATGAAACTTCGAATGCTCCCCTTGCTCAAAAGCTTTTTCATTTTCCTTTTGTAAAAGAGGTTTTTATGGATACCAATTACATTTCAATTACCAAATTTGATGTTTCTAAATGGGATGAAATCGTCATGGAAATTCGAGAGTTCCTTCGTTCTTTCTTGGAAGAAGGAAATGAAATTACAGCTTCAGTAAAAGAAACATTAAATAAAAAAACTGCTGAAAAAACTGAGGTAGAATTGGATGAAATTTCTCAGCAAATAGTAGGAATAATTGAAGACTATATCAAGCCAGCTGTTGCAGCAGATGGGGGGAATATACTTTTTGATTCATACAATGCTGAAAATAAAAATGTACAAGTGGTTCTTCAAGGGGCCTGCAGTGGTTGTCCATCCTCTACTTTTACATTAAAAAATGGAATTGAAAATATGCTTAAGGAAATGCTTCCTGGAAAAGTTTCTAATGTTACTGCAATCAATGGCTAAATAAGGTGAAATCAAAAAAGCATACAAATGCCTTAATTGATGAATTGAGTGCTTATCTGCTTCAACATGCTCATAATCCTGTTCAATGGTTTCCATGGGATCAAAAATATCTTGACCAAGCCAAAGAAGAAGGAAAATTACTTTTGATTAGTATTGGGTATGCTTCTTGTCATTGGTGCCATGTGATGGAAGAAGAATGCTTTGAAGATGAGGAAGTTGCTGCGTTGATGAATTCTAATTTCATCAACATAAAAGTTGATCGAGAAGAGCGTCCAGATGTAGATCAAGTTTATATGAATGCTCTTCAAATAATCACTGGGCAAGGTGGATGGCCACTTAATATGATCGCCTTACCGGATGGAAGACCTATTTGGGGTGGAACCTATTTTCCAAAAAAACGTTGGATCGAAGTACTTTCTCAAATTCATTCCTTATCCCAAATAAATCCTGATAAGGTAATTCATTATGCGGATGAATTGGAAAAGGGATTAATCCATTTTGAGTTGAATGAATCCGTTAAAAATGAATTCAATTGGGATGAAATTACGGTAAGCTTGGATAAAGTTCTGTCAAAAAGAGATCCTAAAAACGGAGGACTTCTTGGCGCTCCAAAATTTATGATGCCCACACTACTTCGATTTATTCAGCACGGAGGATTGTTCTGTAATAATCAAGAAGCAAGTATTCATTATCATTTTTCTCTCAAAAAAATGGGGCTAGGTGGTATTTTTGATGCTATTGGAGGAGGTTTTTCTCGCTATGCCGTTGATTCCGAATGGCACATCCCTCATTTCGAAAAAATGGGCTATGACAATGGTCTTTTACTTTCTCTTTATGCTCATGCCTATCGTGAGAAGCCACTTCATCTGTATCATGAGACGGTTGATAAGACAATTCAATTTTTGTTGGACAATCTACTTTCACCCGAAGGAGGCTTCTATGCTGCTTTAGATGCAGACAGTATTGATGAGAATGGAGTACTAGTTGAGGGGGCTTTTTATGTTTGGAAACAACATGAAATAAAAGAACTTTTCCCGAATGAATATGAGCTTGTATCAGATTATTATTCCATTAATGAAAGTGGATATTGGGAAGATGGTAATTATGTTTTAAGAAGACTTGATACCGATGAAAAGTTTGCAGAAAAACATAAAATTGATCTATCCGAATTGAAAACTAAAATTCTGCATTGGAATACTACTTTATCAAGGGTAAGAAATAAAAGAAAACTCCCCAGACTTGACGACAAAATCATTTGTTCTTGGAATGCAATGCTTACCTCAGGTTTATTGGAAGCTTATATTAGTTTTAAAAATAGTTCATATCTAGAACTCGCACTAAAAAACATTAAATTTATTGAACAGAATTTTATTACTAATTCTGGAGTTTTAAGAAGAATTTTCAAAAAAGGGGTAACCAAAATAGATGCTTTTTTAGAAGATTATGCCGCAGTAATTAAAATGAACATTGATGCTTATGAAGCCATGTTTGAAGAACATTATCTTCGCAATGCAGATAAACTAATGGGAGTTTGTTTATCTCTGTTTGAAGACCAAAATAGTCCGCTTTTTTATTTCAGTTCAACTTCAGAATTGGTTCTTCGAACCAAAGAGACTTCTGACAATGTCATCCCTTCTTCTAATGCAATTATGGCAGAAAACCTGATTCGTTTATCGAATCATTTGATCAAACCTGAATATAAGAATAAGGCAAGAGCAATGTTACTTTATTGTAAATCTGAAATCAAATCATATCCAGGAAATTACAGTTATTGGTTGACAGTAGCTTTAAGATTATTAAACCCAGGTTATGAAGTTGTTGCTGTTGGACCAAATTCAAAAAATAATCTCAGAGAGATTAGAAACACGCAGTACACTCTGAATTGCAGTTGGGCGGCAGCAGAGGAATCTGACTTACCCCTCTTTCAAAATAGAATTTCTAAAAATAAGACCTTATATTATTTGTGTAAAAATAATCATTGTAAACTCCCACTAGAATCTATTGAAGAAGTAAAAGAAAAACTAGGCCTTATTAGGGTTTAGATGCGTTTGTGTAAAAATCTTTCAGATAAAAGGGTTCAAAATACGCGGTTTCTTCAAATTGTTTTGCTTCGAATTTTTCTGTAGCCATATCAACCATATACTGAGCAGAAGGTTCTTTCAAGGACTCTACAAAATATTTGTCTCCCTGTGGAATTATCCCTTTACACTTTTCAGAACCATTGCCAAATAAAACCAAACGCCCTTGATTTCTGAACTCTTTAAATGACTCGCTGGTTATTATTTCTGCACGCGTAGGACATATCACTTCTTTATTTGCATTCAACACCATCGTAAAAACTTCCATTCTTCTAGCGTCAAACATTGGAATTAATAAATCAGAAAATTCTGGATTATAAGCAGCTGCAAGTACTTCTAAGCTGTTTACCGAAATTAAAGGAATGTTATGAGCATAACATAATCCTTTTGCTGTAGAAACTCCAATTCTAAGTCCTGTATATGAACCTGGACCCTTACTCACTGAAACCCCAGACAATTGAAAAGGTTTAACACCAACTTCCTCAAATAGCTGCTTTATGAAACAATGCAAATGATCACTATGGCGAAAATCTGCTTCATTATTCTCGATACAGTGAAGAAGATTTCCATTTTCCGATAAAGCTACCGAACAATTTTTTGTAGCAGTTTCAATATGAAGAAGGTAAGCCATGTAACAAAATTAAGAAGAACTGACTTCTAAATTTCAAGTTTTAGTCCAAAATAAAATTCAAGAATTTTAAGTTTAAAGATGTAATCAAATTTTGAACGTAATTCGTCTGATACTGATGCTTCATACCTTTGCTTTATTTGAGTAAATTCAAAAGAATTCATTACACCAGCATCAAATCTTTTGGTAGCATTATTATAGGCATCTCCTCTAGCAATAACTGTTTTTTGAGCTGCTTTATAAAAGTTGTATGCTCCTAACGCATCATTGTATGCTTGATTTACGTCACTCTCTAAGTTTAATTTTTGTTGCTCAAATGTGTTTTGGGCCCGCAACAAATTAACTTTACTGCGTTTTAGATTGTTCTTAGACGAAAGTCCATTTAGAATTGGTATTCTCAATTGAACTCCAAAATTATGTCCTTCATTCATTTGAAATTGATTCCAAAAAGAATCTGGTCCAACTACTCTTCTTTTCTCAACGTTTGTATTAACTGCCTCACCTGTTGCTGCTACATAACCAATCGGAGTTTCTTCAAACACACCTGTTCTTTCAATACCATCGCTGTATGAAATCCTTGTACTGTAGCTATAAAATGCCGAAAGAGAGGGTTGAAGAGCAGCCTTTGCAATTTCAATATCTGTCTTTGAAATTTCCAAATTGGTTAAGGAAAACTTGATGTCGTTTCTGTGAGTCATAGCTTTTTCAAAAATTTCTTTAGGAGTTTCCTCTAATATAAGAGGAAAAGGAATATCAAAATTTTCAACAGCAACGTCAAAATTGTCATAGTCGGTTATTAGTAAAAGTTGAGCAAGGTTAATCTTTGCAATACGTAAATTGTTTTCAGCTTGAATTACTGCTTGCTCTTGTGAAGCAATAGTCGCTTCAAGTTCAAAAACATTTGCAATTGTTAAAACTCCAGCGCTAATTAAAACATTGGTTCGCTCCAATTCTTTTTTAGAAACTTCAAGTTGACTTTTTTGAACCTCTAAAAATTCTCTGTTAAACATCACCTGAAGATAAGAATTTGCAACCAAGATAGAGGTGTTCTCAGTTATGTTTGCTATGTTATACTGTTGTGCAATTATAGCAAGATTTGATCTGTGAAGTCGTTTAACATTCTGTAATCCTTTATAAATATCAACCCCCATATTAACCCCTAAAGAGGAGAATTGTGTTGTAACATTCTCTAATAATCCAGTCGTAATATTTTGGTTTAAACCAATATTCCAAGAGTGACTGCTATTTGCATTGACACTCGGTAAAAAGCTACCAAAGGCATTTTTTTTATCTATTTCAGCATTAGCTAAGTCCAATTCAGATTGTTTAATGCTTATGTTTTTTTCTAAGGCCAATTCTATACAATCCTGTAAGGTAAGTATTTGACTTTGGGCATAAAAAGAAACACAGAGTAAGGCAACTAATGAAGTATATTTTAATCTCATAATAAAGTAGGAATTAAGCTTAGTTATCGTTTGAAGTTTCTTCGTCTTCTTTCTTCTCTTCTTCCGTTTTGTTCCAAACCTTGATCTTATCCTCAATGGTTATCCCAGAAATTATTTCAACATTAATTCCATCAGAAATCCCTGTTTCAATGTTTTTGCGTTCAAATTCCTGTTCTTTAATTAGAACTTGAACATAGGGCTGCTGATTTTTTTTATCAAACTGCAACAAAGCCTCAGGTATTGCCAAAACACTATCCTTACTTTCTAAGATAAAGGAGGCATTAGCACTGTAACCTGCTCGAATAAAAAAGTCATTATCCAAGTATACATCACCTTCAATTTTGAACTGAACTGCTCCTTGTTCTTCATTTCCTTTTGGAGCTATAAACTTTAGATTAGCTTCAAATTCTTTGTCTTCAATTGCTCCTAGGTTAACTACAAGAGGCATCCCTATTTTCAATTTTCCTACTTCTGCTTCATCCACTTTTCCTTCGAAGATCATTTTATTTAAATCAGCAATGACTGCAATGGTTGTCCCATTATTAAATGTATTACTCTCAACAACTTGATCACCTTCTTTTATTGGCATTTCTAAAACGGTTCCTGCTACAGTTGCTCTGATATTTGTATTTGCTATGGCAGATCCACCAGCAGATCCAAGTTTTATTATTTGTAAGTCACTATCTGCATTAGCAACATCCTGTTTAGCTCTACTGTAATTGAGTTCGGCATTTTGAAAGTCTTGTTGAGAAATAATTTCTTTTTCAAAAAGACTTTTATTTCTGTTGTATTCGACCTTAGCATTTTCCAATAAGATTTTGGTGTTTGCCAGTCTCCCTTTAGCACTGTTGAGTGATTGTTCGTCTGGAACTACTTTTACTCTCGCCAAAAGATCTCCAGTGTTCACATTATCGCCTTCTTCTACATAAAGTTTTTCAATGATTCCTGAAATTTGAGGCTTGATTTCTACTTCGTCTTCTGGAATAACTTTTCCAGTAGCAACAGATTTAGCCTCTATAGAGGTAATTATAGGTGTTTGAGTTTCATACTGAATTGAAGCTTTGCTATTGGACTTTATGAAAAAAGCTACTGCAAAAAGAACTCCAAACAATATGGCTGCTGTGATTATATATTTAAAGGTTTTTTTCATGGGTAAATAATTTATTAATATGTGGGTATTATTATTCTTCTCTTAATGCGTCTATTGGTTTTATGCTTACTGCTCTTTGTGCAGGAATTAATCCGATCAAAGTTCCTAGGGTTATCATAATTAATAAAGCCCCTAGTACAAATGAAATGGGAACGGTAGGGTTGGTATATGGAAAATTGTCTAAGTTCGCTGTTGCCATATCAATTCCTGACAAAACAAATGCCCCTAGTATAATTCCAAAAACACCTGCTATAAAAGTTAGAAATACGGATTCTAAAATTATTTGGGCCTTAACTTCTCCTGGAGTAGCCCCTAATGCACGTCGAATTCCCAATTCTTTTGTTCTTTCTTTAACCGAAATCAATAGGATGTTTCCAATTCCAATTACTCCTGCGATGATTGTGGCAATTCCTACGATGAGCGATAAAAAGGTCATCCCCTTTGCAAAACCCATAATCTTTCCAAATATTTCTCCTAAGTTAAACGACCCAAAAGCGCGTTCATCTTTTGGAGATACACGGTGTATTCGCTTCAAAGTTTGTTTTACTTGTTCCTCTACTACTATTACATCAGCATCGTCGTATGCAGCAATAGTGAACCAATCTACATTGTCACCTGTATTGTATAATTTTTTAAAAGTAGAAAAAGGAATAAATACATCACCATCACTCTCAAAACCTCCTCCTTGAATATATTTATGAACGCCAATAACTTGAAAATAGATATTATCTACACGTATGAATTTTCCTACGGGTTTTTCATCTTTTTCAAACAATTCTTTTTGAGTACGTTCACCTATAACACAAACTTTTCTTTCGTTATCAATATCAGCCTGATTGATGAATCGTCCACCGTCGTATATTTTTTTCGTTGCAATTTTGGTATACTCTGGGAAATCCCCATAGATAGCATAAGTTCCAGATTTGGATCCACGAACTATTTCAGAACCACCTGATCCATCGAATACTCCTTTGGCATTTCTAGGTGCAATAAATTGAATTTCAGGCACATTGTTGCGTAGGGTTTGAACATCTTGAATTTTAAGCTGTGGATTTCTACCCGTTTTAAAACCATCATACGGAATACTAGTGCTTTGCGCCCATACAAACATAGAGTTCATAGCAACATTTTCAAATTCACGTTCAAAACCATTGTCCAATCCTTTTGCTGCACCAGATAAGGCGATATAAATAAAAATACCCCACAATACTCCAACCACCGTAATTATAGTTCGAACTTTGTTTTTTTGGATGGAGCCAAAAATTTCTTGCCAAGTATCTCGATCGAAAATAATTTTAAAACTATTCATCTCTTAACGCTATTATAGGTTTGATTTGTGCGGCACGTTTGGCTGGAATATAGCCTGCGATACCTCCAAATAAAATAAGTATCATGGTTGAAAATAAAGCAGTTGATGTGTCTATGTATGGGTTTTTAATAAAATAATCTTGTAAGGAAACACCAATGTTTTTAAGAACAAAAATTCCAATAAACAATCCAATATACCCTGAAATTGTAGTGATAAAAATAGATTCTTGAAGGATCATTCGAATTACTGCTTTTGGAGTAGCTCCTAAAGCTTTTCTAATCCCTAATTCTTTAGTTCTTTCTTTCACCACAAATACCATGATGTTTGATATCCCTATGATACCCGCAATCAAAGTCCCTAGTCCTACAAAGGTTACGATTAACTGGAGTACGTTTGCAAATTGTTGGTTTTGTTTCAATTGGTCTGCAACATTTCTGATGTAGATTCCATTTGGATCAGATGGGTCAATCGATTTTTTCTTTTTTAAGAATTCGCGCAATTTTCTTTCAAACAAAACAGAACCAGAATGACCAATTTGAGGTTTGAAAGCCAATATAATTTGATCCAGTTTATCATTACTTCTTTCTAGTAATTGTCTAGTAGTATATGGAATGTATATGTAGCGTTCTTCTCGGTCTCCGCCATCGTCTTGAAAAACTCCAACAACTTTAAAAACACTATTCCCTATGTCTATGAATTTACCTAGTGGATCTTCTTGATTAAATAGATCTTGTGCAACCAGTCGACCAATAACAGCATATTTAGTTTTATTCTTGATATCGTCTTGATTTATAAACCTCCCTTTCATCAATATTGTTTTTTCTGCAAATTGATGTGCAGGACCAACTGCACGGGTGGTATAATTGTCAAACTCGTTTTTGTATTTGACCACTGCTCCTCTAGAAATTCTTGGGGTTATGTATTCTAAAAAAAAAGGAAATTGCTCTTTAATATCCGACAAATCGTCGTTCTTAAACTCTATTCTTCTGTTTGATTTAAATCCATTATAAGGTTTAGAAGTCTTACCTGGGAATAAAAAAATTACATTGGTTGCATCATCTAAGAAAAATTCTTGAAATTGATTTTTCAATCCATTACCAAAACCAAATAAAATGATGAAAATAAAAATACCTAGTGCAACGGTAAAACCTGAAAGGAATGTTCTAAGTTTATTCTTTCGAATGGTTTCAAATATTTCTTGCCAACGATCTCTGTTAAACATAATCAGCTGCTAAAACTTGTTTAACTTTACTGTCTTCAACAATAACTCCATCCTTAAGCTTAACAATTCGTTTACACATTTTAGCAATGTCCTCTTCGTGGGTAACTACCAAAATTGTATTTCCTTCTTCATTAATTTTTTGAATCAGATCCATTACTTCGTAAGATGTTTTTGTGTCTAAAGCTCCTGTTGGTTCATCTGCTAGAAGTACTTTAGGTTTTGAAGCCATAGCTCGAGCAATTGCTACACGTTGTTTTTGCCCACCAGAAAGCTCACTTGGCAAATGTGTTGCCCAGTCTGCTAAGCCAACTCTTGTCAAATATTCCAATGCTTGTTCTTGACGCTCTTTTCGAGCTATGCCCTGATAGTATAGCGGAAGAGATACATTTTCGAGTGCTGATTTGTAATTAATCAGATTAAAAGACTGAAAAACAAAACCTAAAAATTGGTTGCGGTACTTAGCAGCTTTTGTTTCATCTAAATCTTTAATTAAAACATCATCAAGCAAATAAGAACCTTCATCTAAAACATCTAACATTCCTAGTATATTGAGAAGTGTAGATTTTCCAGAACCCGAAGAACCCATAATCGCAACTAATTCCCCCTCTTCTACCTCAAAGTCAATGCCTTTAAGAACATGAAGAGATGAATTACCCATTTTATAGGATTTGTGGAGGTTAGTAATTTTTATCATGAAATTAGAGTATAAATGCTTTTGATTATATGTAAGACGTCAGTTGGAGCGAAATGTTACAAAAAAAATCATTTTTTTAAAAGCCTAAAAACTGCAAAGCCAACAATCCCAACCAAAACATATGGAATTGCCATTAAATAGATAATTCCATCATTAATCCCTTTAGCTGTTTGTTGTCCTTCTTCGGATTCTAAAACCGCTCTACACATTGCGCACTGAGCCTCTGCATCAATAGATGCGAGAAAAAAAAAGACTAAACTTAGATAAATGACTTTTTTAACCATTCGGTCTTAGTTGTAATAAGGAGATATCATTAAATATACAATTACTCCCGTTATGGTTACGTATAACCAAATTGGAAAGGTTATGCGTGCAATTTTTCTATGTTGGGTAAATTGTTGTGAAATCCCCCTAACATAAGTAATTAAAACCAAGGGAATTATAGTAATTGATAATATGATATGTGAAATTAAAATAAAGTAATAAACATTTTTAACCCATCCTTCCCCTCCAAAAGGAGTAGGATCTGAGGTTAAATGGTATGCAACATACATGATCAAAAAAGATAAGGAAAGCCCAATGGCTGTTTTCATAAATTGCTCGTGTAAATTAATTTTACGATTCTTAATTGCCCATAATGCACAAAGAAGAATAATTGCTGTATACGCATTTACAGCAGTGTAAATTGGTGGTAAAAAAGAAAGTGGCTTAACGTTTTCTATGCGAATACGAAATAGAACAGCAACTACGACTGGAATAGCGACAGAAATTAGAATAATCCAATTTTTATATTTTAAAGTAGACCCTTTTGCACTCATAAATTAATTTTCATTTAATAATAGTTTGATGTCTGTTAAAAGCATTTCTACACCCTCTTCTTCAACATCTTCTTGATCAAGTCCAGAATAATAGACAATTGGATTACCATAAGAATCTTTGCGAGATCGAATAAATCCATTTTTATCAATTAAAGCAAAATAACCTTGATGTTCAAAACCTCCAGCCATTGCAGGATTAATTTCAGCAAAAATATTAAATCCTTTATTGGCTAGATCGTAAACGGTTGTTTTAGTTCCAGTTAAGAAATTCCAAAAATCATTTGCTCTTACAAAGGATTCAGCATACTTTTTTAATGTTGAAGGAGTATCGTAATCAGGATCGATACTGAAAGAAGCTATTCCGAAATTCTCTTTTTCACCAAAGGCATCATTCAGGATTTTCATATTTTTATTCATGATTGGGCAAATAGATGGACAGCGGGTAAAGAAAAATTCAACTACATAAACTTTACCTAAGTAATCTTCATTTGAAATATATAAACTGTCTTGATTTAAAAAAAGAAAATCCGGCACCTTTTTAGAGTTCCCATTTATCTTGATAAAGTCAAGAGCTTTAAACCCTGGTTTTACAGAACGACTGCTCTCAACAGTAGCTCCCTTTGTTAATCGATTGAAAATTTTTGGAACTACAATTACAGCGAAAATAAAAACAATAACAAATAGTCCAAAATAAGAGGTTTTTTTCATGCTTCAAAGATACTTAATCTACTTTAAAATCAGACTCCCTATAATAACACTAGTTTATTTTTGTCGTTTTGTGTTGTTTTTTTTAAGCGCCAATCGGTATTCTGCAAGAATAACTTTGACGTCATCGGTCATCTTATTATTCAATTCTGCTACCGAAGAAGCATCATAGCCAAAAAGAGTTCCAACATCTTCATCATCATCACGGCCTCTCAATTTAAGAGAGCGATCTACGATGAAAACAGTTGATGTACTTTGTTGAGGTGATAAAGTTACATCCGAATTAAAGGTTTCAAATAAGGTTTTAATTTGATTTGGAGATCCAAAAATAAAATTCCATTTTACCATATTGGTACCCACTCCTTCTTGTATTTCTGATAAAACAGTTTTTATTTGTTTTTGTCGTCCATCTTCAACAGCAAATACAAACTGAAAATCTTTAAACTGATAAAAACGTTTGTAAATTTTTTGATTTAGATTAAAAGCATCCCCTTTTTTATTTTCGATATCGTTCCCCCAAAAACCAATAATGGTAATTCGATCTTTAAATTGAACGGTGTCTCCACGCAATGAACTCCAAGAGGATATTTCAGGAAGATTTTCTGTTAGAACTGGCAGTTTTGCAAAATTATTAATCCCAGAAGCGAAAAATAAATATATGACTATCGGAAATACAAAAAGTATTCCCAGAACTATGTACTTTTTAAAATCATTACTAATCATCGTCTCAGATTAGAAGTTCCAACTTACAAATCCAGTACGCATTACTTCATAAATATAATCTGCTTCTAACAAAAGGATAAAACACAAGTAGGGAAGTAAGACAACTAATGGAAGTACAATTGACCCCTTAAGACTTCCTTTCTCATCACGAATGTGCATAAAGTCCCAAGCAATATAATACGCTTTTACAATAGTTAATATTATGAATATCCAATTCAGTATCTTCATACCTAAAAACATACTCATAAGACTTTGAGGCTTCAAAATTCCAAGCACAACCTCAATTGTTGTAACTATGGAAAGGAAAATCAAAACACCCCAAATTTTCTGAACGTTTGATTTGAATTTTAACAATCCTCTAAAAATGGCTAAATTTTCTGTATCGTGTGCCATGATGATATTTATTATGTTAGTTAAACGAGATAGAAAAAGGTAAATACAAATACCCACACTAAATCTACAAAGTGCCAATAAAGTCCTACTTTTTCAACCATTTCATAGTGTCCTCTTTTCTCATAAGTCCCCATGATTACATTGAAAAAAATAATGATGTTTATTACAACTCCCGAGAAAACGTGAAAACCATGAAAACCTGTTATGAAGAAAAAGAAATCTGCAAAAAGGCGATTCCCGTATTCATTGTGAACTAAGTTTGCACCCTCTACTACGTTTATGGCTTCATTTACTTTTCGTAAAGATTCTTCTCTTGAAAGGATTATTTTGTGACCCAATTCATCAATTTTTTCGCTCTTAACAACCAGATTTTCGTTTGCTGCAAAACCTGCTGCAACCTCTTCAACACTATAACTAGGCAACGATGTTTCTGAAAGAAACCAGATTCCATTACTGTTTTCGTGTGTAGTTCTAGGGGAATCAATATTTGCAGCAAAAGCTTCTAGGGCAACACGTTTACCAGTTTCTGCATCCATAAACTGTAAAATTTGACCGCCTCTAGTTTCTAATGCTCCGTACTCACCTTTGATGAAATTTTTCCATTCCCAAGCTTGAGATCCAACAAAAATTGCTCCACCAATAATAGTAAGTAGCATATAGAAGGTAACTTTCGCCTTGTTCATATGATGGCCAGCATCAACAGCTAGAACCATTGTTACTGATGAAAAAATAAGAATAAATGTCATCAAAGCAACATAGTACATAGGAGCATCTACTCCATGCAAAAATGGAAAGTGAGTGAAAACCTCATCGGCTATTGGCCATGAATCAATGTTTTTAAATCTTGAAAAACCATAAGCAACTAAAAAGCCTGTGAAAGTTAAAGCATCAGAAACGATGAAAAACCACATCATCAATTTTCCGTAACTGGAACCTAGTGGTTTGTTTCCTCCACTCCAAATATTGGTCTCCTCACTTATGCTATTTGCTGTAACTTCCATAAAAGGTGCTAAATTTTAATTTTACAAAAATAGTGTTTTTTTTAATTATTTAGTGTCACAAAAACGTATAAATATATCCACAAAAAATCTAGAAAGTGCCAAAATAATTCTGCTAATTCGTATCCTAATTTATGGCTGGCAGAATATGCATTTTTATAGCTTTTAATTATAACAATCGACAAAACAATCAATCCTCCAAAAACATGAACAAGGTGAAGTAAAACAAGAACATAAAGAAATGATGTAGTTATTGAACTCTCGGCACCAGTAAAGTAATATCCCTTTTCAATGATCTGTGAAAAACCATTGAACTGAAAATATATAAACACTAATGCCAACCCTAGAGTTGCCCAAAGGAATAATTTTTGGATTACTGTTCTACCCTGATTCAAAGCTTTCTTTCCCAGAAAAAAAGTAACACTACTCAAAAGAATAACTATTGTACTGTATGAAAAGAAAGAGGGTAATTCAAAGGAAGCCAGCCAATCGGATCTTGAACTACTTACCACATATGCGCTTGTCAGGCCTGCAAAAGTCATTGTCATGCTTATCATAGCAAACCAAAGCATCATTTTTTTTGCCTTAGTATTTTTTTCTTGAAGGGTACTTTCCATTTACTTAATAATTTTATCAATTACATATACTATTTGAATCAGTGTAATATATCCTACACTGGAAAACATAAGCTTCTTTGCTGCAATAATAGTCTTTTGAACCATCAACTCCAGAGCAAAAAACAACATAATAAATCCTAAAATTACTACAATTACTGCTCCTGAAATACTCAAATCAAAACTTCCAGTATAAGAAGTCGCGGGAAGCACTGAAACCAAAATCATCCAAAGTGTATAAAAAACAATTTGAAAAGCAGTTGCAGTATCTGCTTTTCCAGTAGGTAACATTTTAAAACCTGCTCGTTTATAATCCTTGTCAAGCATCCATCCTATTGCCCAAAAATGGGGAAACTGCCAAAAAAACTGTATCATAAACAAAACCCCTGGTTCAATCCCAAAGTGATTTGAATAAGCTACCCAACCTAACATAAAAGGGATAGCACCAGGAAAAGCGCCTACAAATACAGCAAGTGGGGTTTTTGTCTTCAGAGGGGTGTAGACACAAACATACAAGAAGATAGAAATACCCCCAAAGAAAGCCGTTCTTAGATTTATTGTAAATAAAACTAATAAACCAAGAAGTGTTAGTATTGTTGCAATTATTGATGCAGTTTTAACAGACATTCTTCCTGATGGTAGAGGTCTGTTTTTAGTTCGGTCCATCAATGCATCGAGATCCTTCTCTAAAATTTGATTAAACGCATTAGAAGCTCCAACCATGAAATAGCCTCCAAAAGCTAATAAAACAACATCTATAATTGAAGGGTTTTCAGCAGCTAAAAAGTAGCCTGCTAAAGAAGAAAAAACAACGCTGATTGCCAACCTTACTTTTGTAAGTTCTTTAAAGTCGTTTATAAAAATTGAAAAAGTCGACCCTAGAGGCGACAAACGAATTTTTTCTACATCCATAATCTGATGCAAAGGTAGTGTACAATAACGTATTTACAATAAAAACTGAAATCTAAATTCTTTGATTTTAAGACTACACAAATCCCACAATTCAAATCTGCAAATAATTGTTCTGCATAGGCTAATTTACAATCTGGCTTATATTTTTAATCAATCTGAACAAACACAACAAAACAAAAAATCCGAAGTAAACTTCGAGTTTTTTGTATGAATTAAATTGTTCTTAGTTTAATCTAAATGTAATAGGGATACTAAAAGGAACACGAACAGGTATTCCCCTTTGTTTTCCGGGTGTCATTTTTGGGAGCTTTGAAATAATTCGTGCAGCTTCTTTTTCTAGATTTTTGTCTGGACCACGCATTCTAACGTTAGTAATGGTTCCATCTTTAGAAATTATAAAGTTTACATAAACCCTTCCTTGAATACCCATTTCTTGTGCAATTTCTGGGTAACGAAAATTTTTACGAATATGCTTGTTAATTTTATCTTGAAAACAAGCTCTTCGCTCCGATTTAGCTACACGCTCACAACCAGGAAATAAAGGAACGTCTTCAATTACTGCAAAAGGAACATCAACATCATCAAAATCTTCCTCAACTTCAATGTCTTCAACCTCAACAATTTCTTCTTGATCTGTTTCAGTAGATTCTATTACAGTTTCCTCAACCTCTTCTTCATCTTCAACGATCTCAATTACTTCTGGAGCTGGAGGTGGAGGTGGAGGTGGAGGTGGAGTTTTTAGCTGTTCAGTAATCGGAACTTCTTCGTCGTCCTCGTCATCAACATTAAGTGCTTGATAATCGAAAGCCGTTTTTTCGTAGGTCTTCCACTCTATAGATCTCCAAGAAATAAAGAGAACTACTGCAAGACCAATTGCGAAATATAAGCTACTGTTTTTGGACAAGTCCGCTTTAGGGTTTTTTTTGAGTTGCATAGAACTAAATTTAAATAGCTAATTTATAAAAATAGACCATTTGACAATAATTTTTTAACTCTTTTTGCCAAAAAAATAAACAAAATTATTCCTGTTACATTGGCAAATATGTCATAAACCTCAAAACTACGGTGAATTAAAAAGATTCCTTGAATGATTTCAAGAATAAAACTCAATAATAAAGAAGTAATTACTGACCATTTTAATGGTTTTTTTAACTTCCATTCCGCAACTAATGATCCGAAAACGGATATTGAGAAACAAAAATATGCAAAAATGTGTCCCAGTTTATCCATTCCAATCAACAAACCTGTTGATTGCGGGAAGGATAGGCGAACTGTTGAAAAAAAGACTATGAAAATTCCAATGCTAAAAGCAACAATAGAAAAAAAATATTTAGGCACCTATCAATTCTTTATAACTTTTTGCATCTAAAAGTTCACTGGTTTCACTACTTGAGGTGTCTAATTTAATCTTGATCATCCAGCCTTTCCCGTAGGGGTCGTCATTAATCAATTCAGGTTCATCTTCCAATGTTTCGTTAAATTCAATTATCATGCCAGATAGAGGCATGAAAAGATCTGAAACCGTTTTAACGGCCTCTACGGTTCCAAATACTTCAGAAATTTGAAGTTGTTCGTCCAAGGTTTCTACTTCAACATAAACAATGTCACCCAATTCTCCTTGAGCAAATTCTGTGATTCCAACGGTTGCAACTCCATCCTCTATGGAGATCCATTCGTGATCTTTTGTATACTGTAGTGTATCGGGTATTTTCATCTAGTGTTTGATTAAAGAAAAACAAATATAACAGATTTTGTTAATCAATTCCCAAAATTATATCGAATGCTTATGCCCGACCGAATAGAGGTCTGAGGGAATGCAGTAGAAATAGCAAACTTTGAAAAATTGTGATCATAAAAAAACTGGCTGGTTAAGTTACTAGATAATTTATAATCTGCTGTAAGTTTGATTGACCAGAGGGTTTGACCTGCTGTAACTTGATTGTCATTAATCTCCAAATTTCTTAAAACTGTAATATTGTTTCGGTAAGATAAATCTGCTTTTAGGTTTAGATCTCCTTTTAGAGTTGTTCTGCTTCCTCCTATTCGTGTTCTAAACTTTAAGTCTTTAATACGATATCCTAATCCAACAATGAACTCTTCTCCACTAGATTCTGTCAATAAATTATTATCTAAACTCAATGATAATGCGCGGTCTTTTTTAAGTTCGGCCAGAAACTTGAAGGAGTTTTTAAGTTCTAAATCTATCCTCAAAAGCGGGTTAAATTGTTCTACTAAATTCAGGTTGGAATATAATGTTGAGGGTATAAAGTTTCCTCCATCATCTGTTAGATTAGGGAACGATGGATCGTAATCTAAATTTGTTTGAAAATTATTGATTGTATAGCTTGATCGATAAGCGTGGGTTATAGAGAATCTATTAAATATTTTTTTTATCGACTTAATATTCATCAAGCCTGTGTACTTTAAATTCCAATTTGGTAAGGGTGCTTTTTTAATGGGATTTAAGGAAATACGATCCACAGAAGAGCCAGAGTAAGCAGCTAAAAATGAAGGTATCAATACGGCTTGACTTGATTTTCCAAAGCCTCTAGGAAAACCTTCCTCATCCACATCAGTTAATGGAATACCAGCTTTTGCAGCAAGGCGCTGAGCTACAATCAAACGATTTGCTTTGAATTTTTCGAAATTGGGGTTGTAAGAACCTACTGATTTATTAAATGCAGTTCTTATCAGTAGGGTTGAAATCCCAAAATTCCCATAACTGTTTGGGTTGAGTGGAAGATATGAACCATTGATTACAGAAAAATTTTCAGAGAAGTTTTCTGAAAAATTGCGTTCAGCAGTCAAATCAACCAATAATCCTTTACCAAAATCTAATTGACCTGTAACCTTCAACTGATTATTTTTTATTTGAGTGAATTGTTGATTAAAATCAGGGAAATCGGTTAGCCATCCGTTTTTAGCAGCTTCGTATCGGACATCAGCCTGACTGCCAAAAGTGAATGCTGGAGTAGGTTGTAGAGTTCCTCCAAAACCAATACCTGGCAAATATCCTGGAAGTACTTTTCCGTTATTCTCGCTGTAAGTAAATTGAATTCTTTTCATTATGGATAGAGCATCTGCAATGGATCGAAGTACTTTCTTTTTCTTTTTAGGAGGGACTATTTTTGCTGAGGCGTTTTGTGAAATTTCTATTTTAGGAAGTATCCTTTTTAATTTTTGATTTCGTTTTTGAAGTCCAAACAAGCGATAGATTCGATTCATTGATATGGATCCATTGAGGGTCTTTTTATTTGCATTTTGAACTGTATTTACAACCCCCAAAAAATTCCCATTATCATTTTCTACATCTGCAAGAACATTTGAGCCACGTTGCCAACTAAAATCTCCAGTATAGCTATAATTAGCGTCTATAAAACTCAAAAATGGAATGTATTTTAGCGGTAATTTATAATTTAATGTCAGGGCTTGGAAATATCTATTTGGATCTCCAATGTCCCAAATGCCATCCCATATTCCTTTACTTTTATCAATAAGAACATCACCTTCACCATCTTCATTATAATAATTGCGGACAATATTATTACTGGAAGCTGTAAAATTCATTTTTAAAGATCGACTTAGATTATGATTTATGCTATATGTCCAATCAAACAAAAAATTACGTTGTTGTAAACTGGGTAAAGCAAGTTGTTGTGTTGCATCTGTATCTCCCATGTATACTTCTCTAAATCGCTGACTGTTGAATAATCGATTAATGTTGGAGGTGATTGCAATATTATTAGGTACTAAATTAAAATTCACCTCACGAAGCCATTGCCAATATTTTTTCCGGTTTAGAATTTTGATTTTCTTAAAAGGATTAATTTCTAAAGGCTTAAAACCGTAATTGTAGTTTGCGGCAAGTGCTAACGTTTTATTGGACTGGTCTTCGATTTCATAGTCATGATGAGAAAGTTCGTTGTAGGCATAAGAAAAATCAAAGTTTTCAATATTATAAAAATGGGGTTTAGACGCTCCTCCATTTTTTCGTACACCTATTAAACTAATGCTCTTTCGTTCAGTAAAATCAATTGCTTGATTTTCTATTGATTTTTGCTCAGAATGACTTGAAGCAGTTTCTATTCGATCTTTTAAAAGCAAATCTTGATAAAAAGGATCGTACTCAGGGGTAATTTTAGTAACTCCAACATTGTAATTCAATGGTATTTGAACTCCCCAGTTTTTAGGTAATAATTGTCCAACATTAATGTTGGTGACAATGTCATATTGAGTTAAATCTTCCCTACTTCTTTCATTAGGTGACTGTTCTATGGAGCCAAAACCTATAGTAGATATCTTACCCGAGGCACTAATAGTTGCAAAATCTGCAATATTCGCATCTAATGATCCTATGGCTGCCCAACCACCTTGACGATCTATTCCTGCAATTCGAAGTTCATTAAACCATATCTCACCACACAAAACGTCTCCTAAAGTTTCAGAAGGATTTTTTACTCCAATCATCATGGTTTTAATCGACCCTAAAGAAGGGTTTCCTTGAATAGAAAATTTATATCGTTTTCCTCCAGGCAAAGAACTGATTGGAGTAAACTCATCAATAATATTCAAATCTTCGTCAAAATAAAGAGGTTTGTTTGAAATTTTACCAATACTTGCTGCTTTAAGCTTTGAAAGAAACTCAATAGAAACATCTATAGAATTGAAGTCTGGCTGCCAAACTTCTTCTGGACTCAACTTATTGGAAGCACCTTGTGTAAAAGAAGAGGGCTTCAAAGGGATTTCTATTTGGTAGTAATTATCTTTATAATCTGTTCCTATTCGAATGAAGCCAACCATTCTTTTATCGTATTCCTCTAAAGCTCCTTCACCAGGTAATGGTATTTGTCCATTGGTAGATTCTGCATGTAAAAACATTTTTAATTTCTTGTATTGACGTAAATCCACCGAAACACTTTTATAAATTGCTCGAGAATCCATAGGCTGTAGGTTACAAACTCGAAAAGAAAGTGATTGTTCGTTTTGCCTTACTATGGTATTATTATTATTAATTTGTTCCCTTTGAATATCTGGAGGCAATACATAGTTTACAGGGATTCTATTCTCATTTTCTAAAATATTCACAGTGCTAATATCAACGGTTGTGTTCACGTTTGCTATTAATTCTTTGTTTAGGGATTGATTGTATCTCCTCCAGTCGCCTCGAACTAAATCTAAAGTTCCAAATCTAAAAACTACAGGTGTTTTAAATTCACTCAAAACCATCCTCATAAAACGAATTGATCGAAGGTCATCAATCCCGTTTATATTGTCAAAATAGGTATTGAAATTTGTGCTCTCATAATAACGTTTGTCTATCGGGACTTTGAATTGAATCCAACGGGTAGTTAATTGTTGTCCATTTGGAAGATCAACCGTTACGTTCTCACGAACATCAGTGATAAAAGGATGGTTCCCTACGGTCATATTTTTTGAAATTGGAACTCGATATTCGAAATAACTATCAATCGTATTCATTGTTTGATCTCGATTAATATCTTCAGTATCTGGTTCTGCCGTACTTCCTCGATTGGTATCTGAAAATGCTATGGGCGAATTTCCGTCAGTACCGTTATAATTTTTGTAACGCGAAACAATTCCTCCAGTAGCTTGAACGAAATATTCATAATTATCTCCTGCTGGATCATCTAGAGGACCATTGGGATAAAATAAGCGTTCTTCTTCGTCATTAAGACCATCAAAACCAACATCTTGCAACTTACGATCTTCTTCTACTGTGTTAAATGCATAAAGCAAAGATTGAGCAGCAGGGGTTTTACCCCATTTGGATTCTTGTATTGCTGAAAGCTCAATTCCCGGTAAACCATTCTCATATTGCTTTTTTCCATCATTGAGTATGTCCTCAGAAATATTACCAAGGTGAAATATTAAAGACCCTAAATCCTGATTAGGGGTTTCCAATTCAGTAAAAGTATCTAAAAGCCAAAACTCAATAAACTCAACATTGGATTGCTCAAAATTTGTAGCATTTATAGGTCGCATAATCGCACCCCAATTTTTTTCTGGTTTTTCTTGAAAGACATTCAATTTTTGATTGTTATAGGGTCCTCTTTCATCAGGGAAATAAGCTAAATCAAAAGTGGGTTGAAAGGTTGATTGTCCTTGGACTAAGTCTTGTTCTGGAAAAATTTCATTGATAAAAATTCGTCGTGTTGTATTTAATGAAATGTCATCATTTCCAATTCCGGGAGGGCGAGATTGTGAAGTGTAAAAAATTGGGTCAACACTATACCATGATAATTTTGCGCGATTATACCCTGACTCCAAATCATCAACACCAGCATTCGATCCCATAAAGCCTTCTGCGGGAACACTTGCCAAATTCCATGAAAAAAATCCTTTTACATCTAAATTCGTTTGTGCCCCTTCAAAATCATCAAGATATACATTTGCTTCTCCTTCTAGCTGTGTGTTTTTGGGGTTAGCAGCAATGAATGTAGCAACTTCTCCACGAAATGAAATTCGAGAAGGTACCGTTGTTTCAATGTTTGGAAGCTTATTTACCAAACGTGTTAGAAAAGGCATTTCGGTCGAAAAATTAGTGTTTACCCCGATCATAGTATTATTCACAGGTTCCGTTCCGTAATTAGCTTTTTGGGTTAATGGATTTTCACTTAAATTGATTAAAGTTCCTCCCAAAACAAAATTATTATTGAACTGATGGATGATATCAAATCCTGAAAAGCGTTTATTTTGTTGCCCAAAGAAAGAGTTATTTTCAACAGAGATTTGAATTGGCACATTGGATGCCTGTAAGGCTGGGTCTAGAATCTTTACTCTCCCAATTTGATAATTTACAGTGTAGTCAATTCCTTCTTGCAAGACTCTTCCTCCAGCTGTAACTCTAACAGATCCTCTTGGGACATTAAAAGCTCCAATAGCAATTCCATCGCCACTTGCAGATTTATATCGACCTTTAATTTCGTATTTATTCTGTTCAGAAGCTTCGAGAGCTGCTGCTTGGGTTAAGGCATACATATCGCGAAATACATACTTTGCCTGGTTGGTATTGTAGCTCATTTCATTGGTATATTGCTCACTAGACACCTCTGGATTATCTAACAGTTTAAATAGGGTTTCTCCAAAAGGTTCTACTGTTGGAAAAATAATGCGCCCATACTGTTGGTCTACCGTTATGCCGGGAACAAAATCAAAAAAACCATCTCCCTCGGGTTCGGGATCATTGTATAAATTTAAGCGATCCAAATTAAGAGTTCTCAACAAAACTTGATTGGTCAAAGTTTTTGGCCATATTGCTGCATCAACTGGTTGAAGATAATTAATTGGTGAGGGGTCTGAATACAAAATATTTAATCGAAAGTCTTCTTGTTCAAGTTGAAAGGCTCCTGTATTATAAATATTTTTCATCATTAAATCCCAAACGGGCTGGCGAACATCTGTAATTGAACTTTTCAATAATTTAACAACTAAATTATTTGTTGAAACTGTAGCAACTTGAGTGTTTGAATTCGTACCTGTAATTGAAGTTCCTTCAATACCTCCATTGGCAAATTCTCCAACTTGATAAACTTTTCCTTGGAATGTAAATTGAAAAGCTACTCCTAAAATCTCATCATTACTCAAGCGTTGATTCAATGAAATATATCCTAATTGAGGATGTAATGTATATTCAGTGGGCTGTAATTTTCTTGCACTTTCCAAAACAGCATAATCAAACCCTTCTTTTATGCGCCCATTCAATATTCCAAAACCATTAGGAACAGTTGCAACATTTCGAATAGCATCTGTGATAAAAGATCCTCCACCCATGGCTTTTGGATCTAATTTATTCGCTTCATTAGCTGGAACTCCACGGGGTGTAGGGTTATTAAAAAAAGAGTTGGCTAGTTCGTCAACTTTTGTGTTTTCAGACTTTACTTCTCCTAAATCTTGAAGAGCAATAATGTTTCGAATATTATTGGTCTGAGACTGACGATTAGTAACCCATACTTCGGCTCGTGTTATTTGAATGGGAGAATTTATGTAAGGATAGGTTTTTAAAAAAACATCATAATTATCTCTAAAATAATGAGCCAAAAAGAAATGTCGATCTACTTCATAATCCAGAGCAAATAATGAAAACTCCTGAAGAGTCCCCCCTCCTTGAGAAATTACTGATTGAGACTGGGATCTTTGTTCTGCAAAAACCCCTGTGATGTTGGTTCTTCCAAATTTTACTTCAGCTTTAACTCCCATTAAACTTTGTGCTCCAGAAATAAGTGAACTGTTGAGTGGCATGTTGATGTTACCAATATCAATATTTTGAAGTATTGCATCTTCAGAAGCAGGTTCATTCAAAAAATCATTTATCCTATTTTGATATTCATCGGTTTTATTTTGAACTGCTGAAACCTTGTCATTGATTTGAATAACCTTGTCTTCTACTTCTGTTATTTTATTGTTGATTTTATCTGCGACATCTAAGGTCTTATCCTTTACTTTATTAGCTACTCCATATGCTTTGTCTAATACCCTACTAGCTCTATCTTCCCACCTATTTCCTGATTCACTCACCGAGTTTGGTAGATAGTCTTCAAGTTGGTTTATTTTAGGAGGATTAAATTGTAATTTTACGAGATTTTGAAAATCAAATGTGGATTCTGTGTCATAATTAGCTGTTATTTGTAGTCTTTCTCCAATTTTACCAAGTAAACTTAGGCTAATTCGCTGATCAAAATCGAAGCCAAAATTTCTTCGATTTCTTGGTGAAAAAGATGGATTATCTGTTTTTTGATAACGTACTCCTAAATCTATTCCAATGGATCCTTGAGGAGTAACATCAATCTCATTACTTCCAAAAATGGACTCAAAAAACTTGGAATTCACATATAATTCCGGTAAAAGATCTCTTTGGGCTGCCTCTTGATTACTTCCTTTTTTCTGTGAAATTGCACTCACTTTGTCCTTGAAATAGGTATTCATTTGTTCTTTTAATATTAAACGCTGATACTCTTTTGGCGTTAGAACTAATGGGGTATTTAAAGGATAATTTCCGTCGGTTTGAACATATATATAAACCTCTTTTTCTGTGTCGTAAACGTATTGGTCCAAAGGACCTTGACTTTTAGGAAAAGATAAAACCCCTAAATCATAAGCAGATTCAGTCACATCCTGACCATAAAGAGTAGCACTAAAAACTACCCCTATAAAAAAGGCAGTAAGTAGACAATGGCAGTGTATAAAAAAGGCGTCACTTTTATTTTTAACCAAAAGGTATTTACAATTTGTTCAAAGCGATTTTAATCAATTCCTCAATGGAACTATTTGGGGTGCTTTGAAGTATGTTATCAATTACTTTCTCAGACTGTTTCCTAGGATACCCAAGAACCTCTAAAGCTGATAACGTTTCTTCTTTGATTCTATTGCTTTGAAGAACAGGAATATCGTCAATTCCTTCAGTTTTTTGGACTTTATCTTTTAACTCAATTAAGACACGTTGTGCAGTCTTAAGACCTATGCCTTTTACCGCTTTTATTGCGCCTAAATTTTCACTTAAAATTGCATGCTGTATTTCTTCAGGAGACATTGATGAAAGCATGGTTCGGGCAATACTAGCTCCAATTCCAGAAATAGATATTAAAAGTCTAAAAATACTACGCTCTATGTTTTGATAAAAACCAAAAAGAGTATGTGAATCCTCTTTTACCTGAAGATGAGTATAAAGCTTCAGTAATTCTCCATCGCCTAACTGCTCATAAGTATGTAATGAGATATGAACCATATAGCCAATACCATTGCATTCTATTACAACCTGTGTTGGATGTTTCTCTAATAATTTTCCTTTGATTTGTGTAATCATTTTTTTTGCTTTTGCTGAGCATCAATAACTGCTACTGCCGCCATATTTACAATTTCATCGACACTTGCACCAAGTTGAAGTATATGAATGGGTTCTTTTAGTCCCAATAGAATTGGACCAACAGATTGATTTTTATTCAATTCTTTCATCAACTTGTAAGTTATGTTTGCTGATTCTAAATTAGGAAAAACTAAGGTATTGACATTCATCTTTGCTAATTGTGAAAAAGGATATCTTTCATTTAACATCTCGCGATTTAAAGCAAAATCTGACTGTAAGGGTCCATCAACAACCAAATCCGGATAGTAACGATGTAAATACGCTACTGCTTCGGTTACTTTTCCAGCGTTTTGATGTTTTGAGGAACCAAAATTGGTATATGAAAGCATTGCCATTACTGGTTTAATTCCAAACATTTCAACAATTTTTGAAGTCATCAAACCAATCTTTGCTAACTCTTTGGCTGTTGGCTCAATATTGATTGAGGTATCGGAAATAAAAATAGGCCCACGATCAGTTAATATCATATTGGTTGCTGCAATTTTGGAAACTCCTTTGTTTTTTCCAACTACGTTAATTACAGGTTTGATTACTGATGCATAGTTTCTAGAATATCCAGAAAGCATCGCATCTGCATCCCCGTTTTTAACCATCATCGAAGCAAAATAATTACGCTCACGCATCATTGACTGTGCTTCGTAAAGCGTTACTCCTTTTCTTTTTTGTTCGTCCCAAAAAAGGTTAGCATAATTATCTTTCATCTCTCGTTGAGCATCGCTTTTAGGGTCTAAAATGGATATCTCTCCGTTAAAATTAATGGACTCCATAAGATCTGTTATGACTTCCTTTCTCCCCAAAAGAATTGGTTGTCCAATACCTTCTTCAATTACAATTTGGGCAGCCTTTAGAACATCTAATTGATCTGCTTCTGCAAAGACAATTTTTTTAGGTGAGGACTTCGCTCGATCATGAATCAATCTAATCGTTTTTTTATCTGTCCCTATGAGTTGGGCTAGTTGAACTCTGTATTTTTCCCAATCCTCTATGGGTTCTTTTGCAACTCCAGATGCTATTGCAGCTTTAGCTACAGCAATAGGTACTTCTTCTATCAAACGAGGATCAAAAGGTTTTGGGATAATGTAATCCAGACCAAAAGATAAGTTCCTTTCTTGATAGGCTATATTAACCTGCTCTGGGACGGGTTTTTTTGCTAATTCAGCCAATGCCTCAACTGCCGCCATTTTCATGGCTTCGTTAATTTTTGTTGCACGGACATCTAAAGCTCCTCTAAAGATAAATGGAAAACCTAAAACATTATTAACTTGATTCGGATGATCAGATCTTCCCGTTGCCATAATAATATCATCACGAACAGAACAAGCCAATTCATACTCTATTTCTGGATCTGGATTTGCCATAGCAAAAACGATAGGGTTTTTATTCATTGAGCGCAACATTCCTTTGTCAACAATATTGGACTTTGATAAACCAATGAATACATCAGAATTAATCATAGCCTCCTTGAGGGTATGAATATCAATGTCAGTTGCAAACTCTTGTTTTTCAGGAATTAAATTTTTTCGGTCTTTTCGAATTACTCCCTTGCTATCTGTCATGATGATATTTTCATCTTTCGCTCCAAAAGACTTATAAAGTCGAGTACAAGAAACTGCAGCAGCACCTGCCCCAGATATTACTATTCGGGCGTCTTCGATTTTTTTGTTAGCCAATTCTAATGCATTTAACAAAGCAGCACATGAAATGATTGCTGTACCGTGTTGATCATCGTGCATTACCGGAATGTCTAATTCTTTTTTTAATCGTTGTTCAATTTCAAAGGCCTCTGGTGCTTTAATATCCTCTAAATTTATACCCCCAAAGGTTGGTGCAATTGCCTTCACTGCTTCAATAAACTTTTCAGGATCCTTTGCATCAACTTCAATATCAAAAACATCAATCCCTGCGAAAATTTTGAAAAGTAACCCCTTACCTTCCATCACTGGTTTTGATGCTTCAGGTCCTATATCTCCCAATCCAAGAACAGCAGTCCCGTTTGAAATGACGGCTACAAGATTTCCTTTGTTAGTATATTTATAAACATCATCTTTTATTTTTTCTATTTCTAGGCAAGGTACTGCTACTCCAGGAGAATAAGCCAAGGCTAAATCTCTTTGAGTACTATAACTTTTGGTAGGGACTACCTCAATTTTTCCTGGTCTTGGCTTAGCATGATAAACTAAAGCTTCTCTTCTTTTACGTTCTTTGCTCATTTTTATGTGTGTCGAATAGCAAATGTAGGAAGACTGTAGAATTAACAAATGTTTATAGCCTAAATATTAGAAAAGTAACATTTAAATTCTATTTTTTTATTTTTTTTAAGTAGCGTTTTAAAAATATACTCTTGGTAATCAAGGTATCCAAATCAGATTGGATTGATTATTGAAGAAAAAACATCAACCTGCCTTATTTTAGGGCTATTTCGGTTGATCCCCCAATATAAGTTTGTATTCTATTAACTACGTGCCTACCCACTTGATCTCCTTGATTTACTCCTTCCTCAATAGCCATCATATAATGTATTCCACCGTAAAGCCTAGAAATTGCGGCTTCTTCTGAGGCTTCAATAAATGAACCATAGGATCGGACTGGTAATCCATATTCCAATTCGGTTGTGTCATCAAAAGCAAAATTATCACCAAATAGATCCGTTAAAGTTATGGCTGCAGCTCTTGAGATAACTGAATGCCCACTTGTGTATTCTGGAAAGGGAGGGGTTTGTAAAATAGGTAACCATTCTTCATCATAATGCTTATTGATTAGGGTTTCAGGTCTTACAACTAATGTATTCCACTTTTCATCCCAACAGCTTATAAAAGCATCAAAAAGAGCAATGGTTACATTGGCATAAGCATTAATAGTGGATTGAAAATCACTTTTTATTTTTCTTGTTACTACTGATGTAATCCCAATCCAATGCCCTCCTGGTGTAATTTTTTTGGTTGCAAACATTGCATGACCACGGTGATGAGTTACGTAAGGGTTACAATCCCAAAATTTAGCAATTTCTAATTGTTCATCGGTTAGACTTTTACCAATTTGATATACTTCATTCAATTGAGTTTGAAACGGGCTTCCTTCTGTCAAATCAAAAGGAATAGGAGGTTTTGGTGGGAATTGATTGGAAGAATCTAAAGTCATTGTTCGGATCAACTTCCAATGAGGTTCGATTCCATCCATATAATCAGGTGGGGTTGGTTTCCAAAAATGTTCTTCTTCTTTAATGGTGTATTTCGGAAAAGTTCGAGTTTGGTTATAATAATCTCCCTTAGCCCAATCTAAAATATGATTTGCAACTTGATCTCCATACTTCTTAGATGCTCTGAGAACCGATTGCGGTACTCCTTTATCCTTTAAGATTTCATCTAGTTTCTCTTGATATGCAATCATTTTTTCTTGAGAAAAAATCATCGCTTTACCTACCTCATTATAGGCATGTAAAGAGGCGATACTTAAATTTACTTTTTCGTTTTGAGGTTCACTCAAAGGTTTTAAACCTTTTATTTGATCGCTTAAAGATGCATATGAATCTTTATTGGCTAATTGCATTGTTTGGTAAGCTGCAATTGAAGGATAAACATACACTCTACTGGCAACAGGTGGTGAAAAAATATCATAGACGATTATATCTGTAAGGTTCTTTACATTTGACTGAACGAATTCTGGATCGTTAATCTTTGTTTTATAAGATCCATCTTCTGTACATGAAATGGCTATAAAAATCATTATGATTAAAGATAATATTTGAAATACTTTCATTAATTTTTTTAATGAGAAAATTAAAGGGGTGTCTTTTTGGAGCATCTGGATATATTAAATTTCAAATTTCGGGGCAAGTTAAAACTTTTATTAGACACAAAATCAATATTACTTATCATAATTTGGAAACAAAATTTTTTATTAAACGAAAAGTTCCGTTTTTTTGAATAAAATCACTTTTAATTTATTTGTGTTCTTTCTTAAAAGTTTAGGTTAAATTTGTTTAAAATAATTGATGTTATGATAACTGTGATAAATTCATGAAAAATCTAACCTTAAAGGACATTGCAGCCGCATTAAACATATCCGTTACTACTGTTTCTAAAGCACTCAAAAACTATCCGGATGTAAGTGTTAAAACTAAAGAGCGTGTAAAAGCATATGCCGAGAAAGTTAATTTTACACCAAATTCTTTTGCTGCATATTTAAGAACTCATGAGTCCAAAACTATAGGAATCGTAATTCCCCGCCTAAATCACTATTTTTTCAGCAGCATTCTAAGAGGCATTATTTCTGAAGCTGAAAAGCACGAATACATGACTTTTATCTTATGTTCTGAAGAGTCGTATGAGTTAGAGAAAATCCAAATTCAACGTTTACTTAGTAAAAATGTAGATGGAATTTTTCTTTCCATAGCAGACAAAACCCACGATTTAGCTCATATTCAAAATATTACAGATAATGGAACTAATTTGGTGATTTTCGATAAATACTCTAAACTAACCCAATGTTCTAGTATTGTAATTGATGATCGGAAAGCTGCCTACACAGCTGTAAAACATTTGATCAGCAAAGGCAATAAACGTATTGCTCATTTCAGAGGACCTCTTCTTCCTCAAAACTCCATAGATCGATTCTTGGGATACAAACAAGCTCTTGAAGATCATGGAATCGAATATGATAAAAATTTAGTTTTTATTTGCGATGAAATTAGTGACTCAGAAGGTTATGATCATGCCCAAAACATCTTAGATAAAAAAATGGATGTGGATGCTATTTTTGCAGTAGCTGATCTTCCTGCAATCGGAGCAATCAAATGTTTGATAGAAAATAATATAAAAATTCCTGATCAAATAGCTGTAATGGGATTTAGTAATTGGATGATTTCATCACTTATTACCCCCTCGTTGAGCACCATCGATCAACCTGGAGAATTGATGGGAAGAAAAGCTTTTAGAGTTTTCCTTGAGGAACGAGAAACTAAAAAAAGAAATGAGATTATTGAGTTCAAGAAATATGAAATAGAAACTACTTTAATTGAAAGAAAGTCTACTTAATAACTTTTAAAAAATCAATATTTCTAGTTAAACCCTCAAACTTTGTTCTCTTAACTGCACTATCTTTAAATACTTTTTTGAACGTTTCAGCAGTTAATTCTTTCCAATCTTGAGATGACATTGTAAGAAGGTCGGAGTGTGGATTAAACAATGGTTCTTGGTGTGGCTTTGAAACCTTGTTCCAAGGACATACATCTTGACACACATCACATCCAAACATCCAATTATCCATTTTCTCTTTAAATTCTGAGGGTAAAGAGTCTTTAAGCTCAATGGTAAAATACGAAATACACTTGCTCCCATCTACTTGATAAGGTTCACTAATAGCATCTGTTGGGCATGCATCGATGCATGCTGTACAGCTCCCGCAATGGTCTGTAACGGGCTGATCGGGCTCTAACTCAAGATCTAAAATTAATTCTGCAATAAAGAAAAAAGAACCAACTTGCTTTGAGATAAGATTACTGTTTTTACCAATCCAACCCAAACCGGCTTTTGCTGCCCATGCTTTATCCATCACTGGAGCAGAATCTACAAATACACGTCCTTCAACCGCCCCTATATTTTTTTGAATCTGACTTAAAAGTTGTTTGAGCTTATCTTTTATTACAAAATGATAGTCTTTCCCATAGGCATATTGAGAAATTTTTGGAGCATCAGAATCTGTTTGTTTTTTTGGATTATAATAATTCAAGGTAAGTGAAACCACACTTTTGGCTCCGGGAACTAATAAAGTTGGGTCTAGGCGTTTATCAAAATGATTTTCCATATAGCTCATCTCACCATGTTGCTTGGTTTTCAACCAATGCTCTAGCCTCGGAGCTTCTTGTTCTAAAAATTCTGCTTTAGAAATTCCACATGAAAGAAAACCAATTTTCAACGCTTGGTCTTTAATCCATTGTGCATGCTTTTTTGAAGCTTGATTCATTGATTAAAATAAGCCTTCTTGATTGTCTTTAATCCGACCCAGATGTTTGTAAGCTAGTGCTGTAACTTCTCTTCCTCTAGGAGTTCTTATGATAAATCCCTGTTGTATCAAAAAGGGTTCATAAACCTCTTCAATGGTTTCTCCATTTTCAGATACAGCTGTAGCTAAAGTGGTAATTCCGACTGGTCCACCCTTAAATTTGTCAATTAGGGTCGTTAGTATTTTATTATCCATTTCGTCCAAACCATTTGCGTCAACTTGGAGTGCTTTAAGGGCATATTGGGTTATTTCGAAATCAACTGTTCCATTGCCTTTTATTTGGGCAAAATCTCGTACTCTACGCAACAAGCCATTTGCTATACGAGGAGTTCCTCTGCTTCTTCCTGCAATTTCTATTGATGCATCTTCTTTGATAGGAACTTTGAGGATTTCTGCTGAACGTTGTATGATGGTTGAAAGTAATTCTGTACTGTAATATTGTAAACGACTGCTAATACCAAATCTTGCGCGCATAGGAGCTGTCAACAAACCTGATCGGGTAGTTGCTCCAACTAGAGTAAAAGGGTTCAAGTTGATTTGAACCGTTCGGGCATTGGGCCCTGTTTCGATCATGATGTCAATTTTAAAATCTTCCATCGCTGAATACAAATACTCCTCAACAATAGGGCTTAATCGATGTATTTCATCAATAAACAATATGTCTCTGGGCTCAAGATTTGTAAGTAAACCTGCTAAATCACCTGGTTTGTCTAATACTGGACCTGAAGTCATTTTTATTCCTGCTTCTAATTCATTTGCTAAAATGTTAGCTAAAGTTGTTTTTCCAAGTCCAGGAGGTCCGTGAAACAAAGTGTGATCCAATGCTTCTTCTCTCTGATTTGCTGCTTCGACAAATATTTTAAGGTTAGCAAGAATGGTCTCTTGACCTGCAAAATCATCAAAACTCAAAGGCCTTAAAGCCTTATCAAAGTCTTTTTCTTCTGGTGTATATTGTTCGTTGCTAGGGTCTAAATTTTCATTCATTCAAACAAATATAGTGGAAATCTTATTGCCAAAACTATTTCATTAAAGCCTAAAAAAAGAGACGCTTTCGCGTCTCTTTTTTTAGGCTTTAATGAAATAGGGTTTAATGCTGTAATTCTTCTTCTCCATCTTTGAGAGGAACAATTTGAGAAACCCAATCTTCTTCTTGCCCCGGCTTGGAGTAGTCGTATGCCCAACGGTGAACTTCTGGAATTGCACCCGGCCAGTTTCCATGCATATGCTCTACAGGAGCGGTCCATTCCATTGTGTTGGATTTCCATGGATTCATTTCTGTTTTCTTTCCATAAAAAATACTGTGTAAGAAATTATAAAGAAATACCAGTTGAGCCAAACCTGCAATTAATGCAAAGATTGTGATTACAACATTGATGTTCGCAATATCATCAAAATATGGAAATGCTGTATTGGTATAGTATCTTCTGGGCAAACCTGCCATTCCAATGAAATGCATGGGGAAGAATACTCCGTAAGCACACACTGCTGTTACCCAAAAATGAACGTATCCTAAATTTTTATTCATCATTTTACCAAACATCTTTGGGAACCAATGATACACACCAGCAAAGAGACCATATAAAGCTGATATACCCATTACCAAATGGAAATGTGCTACAACAAAATAGGTGTCGTGAACATTAATGTCTAGGGTGCTATCTCCTAATATAATACCAGTCAAACCACCTGAAATAAATGTAGATACTAAGCCAATTGAAAAAAGCATGGCAGGATTCAATTGAAGATTACCCTTCCAAAGTGTTGTAATGTAGTTGAATGCTTTTACAGCCGAAGGTATAGCGATCAATAAGGTTGTAAAGGTAAATACTGAACCTAGAAAAGGGTTCATCCCTGAAATGAACATATGGTGCCCCCAAACAATTGTTGACAAAAAAGCAATTGCAATAATCGAAGCGACCATGGCACGATATCCAAAAATTGGTTTGCGAGAATTTGTTGCAATAATCTCTGATGTAATCCCCAATGCAGGGAGTAATACAATGTATACTTCGGGGTGACCTAAAAACCAAAACAAATGTTCATATAAAACGGGTGATCCTCCTTGATAATGCAATACTTCTCCTTGAATGAAAATATCAGATAAGAAAAAAGAGGTCCCAAAGCTACGGTCCATTATTAAAAGAAGGGCAGCAGAAAGTAATACAGGGAAAGAAACCACACCAATTATCGCTGTGATAAAAAATGCCCAAATGGTCAGAGGAAGTCTAGACATTGACATTCCTTTCGTTCTAAGATTAATTACTGTGACAATATAATTCAATGACCCTAGCAAAGATGAAGCAACAAAAATTGCCATAGAAACTAACCATAAAGTCATTCCCATTCCCGACCCGGGTTGAGCTTGTGCAAGTGCGCTTAGTGGAGGATAAATTGTCCATCCAGCTGCTGCAGGCCCTGCTTCTACAAAAAGAGAGATAATCATTATTACACTGGATAGAGCAAACAACCAAAAAGAAATCATATTCAATAAACCTGAAGCCATATCACGAGCTCCAATTTGTAATGGAATCAAGAGGTTACTAAAGGTTCCACTCAAACCTGCTGTCAAAACAAAAAATACCATAATGGTACCGTGAATAGTAACCAATGCTAAATAGACATTGGGGTCCATTACTCCATCGGGAGCCCATTTCCCTAACAACACCTCAAAAATTCCAAAAGATTTTTCAGGCCATGCTAATTGCAAACGAAACATAAGAGACATTGCTATCCCGATGATTCCCATGAAAAGTCCGGTAATTAAATATTGTTTGGAGATCATTTTATGGTCTTGACTAAAAATGTATTTAGTCATAAAAGTCTCCTTATGATGATGCCCGTGATCCTCTTCGTGATTGTGCTGTACTGCTGACATATCTTTATTATTTTATTAATTTATTGTATTACTTGGGCAAAAGTTTCTTGCTCATTCATCCACTGTTGATACTCTTCTGGAGTCTCAACGATAATCTTCATTTGCATGTTGTAATGCGATGCTCCACAAATTTTATTACATAGTAAAATATAATCGAAAACATAAGGCTCTAGGGCTTCCTCACCGTTTGCTATCAATTCTTTACTGTTTTCTACCCTTATTTTATTTATCTTTTTGACTTTAGCAATTACTTCTGGATCACGACGCATATCCTCTGTAGTTGTAATGGGTGTAAACGCAAACTCGGTAATCATTCCTGGAACACAATTCATTTGAGCTCTAAAGTGGGGCATATATGCAGAGTGCAACACATCTTGCGAACGCATTTTAAAGATAATTTCTCTACCAACTGGTAAATGTAGCTCTTGAACAATAACATCATCTAATCCGTTAGGGTCAGTTGCATCAATACCCACTAAGTTTTTCCCTTCAAAATCTTGTAAAAAACGAACGTTTGCATCTCCTAAAACACCATCTTCACCTGAATATCTAGCTTTCCAGTTAAATTGCTGTGCATAGAGTTCAATTACCAAAGCTTCATCATTCTCTTCAACGGTCATGATGTTGGTCCATGTATATAGGCCAAATAATATTAATCCTGCTAAAGTTATCACTGGAATAATAGTCCAAATAGCCTCTAGACGATTATTATCTGCATAAAACAATGCTTTCTTTCCTGGCTCACCTCTGTACTTGAAGGAAAAATAGTGTAGCAAAGCTTGAGTTATAGTTTGAACGAAAAAAATCAATGAAAATGAAATCCACATTAAACTGTCGTAATCGCTTCCATGTTCAGATGCAGCTTTTGGTAATAATACATCTCCCCATTCCCAAAAAGAATATAGGGTAAGAATATAAAGGAACGCTAAAAAAGCAAACATCAATTTTCCTTGTATGTCGTTATCATGGTCGTTCGCTACTTGTGAATTGTCTTTTGTTGTTTGAGACATCTCGAAAATTTTAGCTACTTGCCACAGGGATATAGCAATTAAAACAAGTACCGTAAGGGTTAATATTGCCGTCATTTATCTCTTTCTATTTAATTTTATTAATAATGAAAACGTTCACTCTCTCCAACATAGGGATCTCCTTTTGCAATAAGTGATGCTTTCGTTAATTCTGTAAATACTACATATAGGAATAGGCCTAAGAAAAATAAAAATCCTCCTACCTCAGCAATTCCAATGAACCATTGGTCCCCAACAGCTGAGGGCATTATCATATTGAAAATATCCAAATAGTGTCCTAAAAGGATAACTATCCCAGCCATAATGATAAAATAGTTTGTACGTTTATAATCACTGTTCATCAAGACAAGTAATGGGAATAGAAAGTTCATTACAATCATTCCAAAGAATGTAATGTTATAATCTTCAATTCGGGTAATAAAATAGGTGACTTCTTCTGGAATGTTTGAATACCAAATCAACATAAATTGAGAAAACCACAGGTATGTCCAAAATACACTGAAACCAAACATAAATTTTCCGAGATCATGAATATGACTGTCATTCACAAACTCCAAATATCCTTGTGATTTCAAATAAATCGTCACCAAAGCAATTACAGTTACTGCAGATACAATCATACTTGCAAAGACATACCAACCAAATAAGGTACTGAACCAGTGTGGATCGATTGACATGATCCAATCCCAAGACATTATAGATTCTGTTACTATATAAAACACAAGAAATCCAGCAGAAATTCTGAAGTTTTTTTTGTGGTTCAAAATGTCCTTAGCCTCGTCTTGAGCTAATGAAAATTTTCTTGAAAAATAACGATATATGCTCCATCCTGTTAAAAAGAAAACGGCTCTTCCTAAGAAAAAAGGAACATTGAGAAACCCAACTTTTCCAGCTATTAATTTATCATGTGCTACTACTTCTGGGTCCATCCAAATAAATAGATGGTTGAAATGCATTCCCGATAAGGCAAGAATAACAATAACGATAATTCCCCCGGGCAATAAATAGGCCGTTATTCCTTCCATAACTCTGTATAGGACTGGAGACCAACCTGCCTGGGCTGCTCGCTGAATTGCATAAAAGGCAAGTGTTCCTAAAGAAATCATAAAAAAGAAGAATGCCGCAACATAGAGTGCTGCCCAAGGTTTATTTTGTAATTGATGTAGTAGGTGTTCGTCATGAGAACTATCGTGTGAATCTTCCCCGTGAGTTTCCTCAGCATTGTGTTTTTTTTCTGCATGAGATTCATCAGCATTGGGTTCTTCATGATGCTCAATAGCTGTACCGTGGCCTTCACCATGATGCTCTGTAGCGGTCATAGCTTTTGCTTCGGCTACATTTTTTGGTGCTCCTAAGAAACCTAGCACTAATCCGATGAATCCAAGTATCATAAGGACTCTGGCTATATTTTTGAGTTTATTTGGAAAAGTATACATATATTTTATCCTCTAAATTTATTTAAGAAGTTTTCCTCTTAGTTCCATAACATGCTGTGCAATTTGCCAGCGTTCTGTATCATTTACTTGACCTGCATGAGATCCCATTGCATTTTTTCCGTACATCAATACGTGATAAATAGAACCTTGGTTGATTTCACGATCGGCATAACTCGGAATTCCAAGAAATTTTTCACGTGTCATTAAAATACCTTGTCCATCTCCTTTTTTGCCGTGACAAACTGCGCAATAAATTCCATATAATTCTTTTCCAGCTGTTAAGTGAGCTGAACTATTTTCTAGGGGTGAATTGAGGTTTGTCTTTGCTGCTTCATATCCTTCATTAGTATCAGGAAATTCGTAGGGTTGCCATCCTCTAGCAATTGATCCTTCCACAGGAAGTTGCGCCTCTATTCCATTGGAAAATGCATCCGAATCAGCATAAGTCTCATATCCAACTGGAGTGTACATATTAGGGAAGTATTGGTAATTCGGTTTGCTGTTATCCTGACAAGAACCTAAACCAAGTAAAAGGACACTACTGAGTGTTATGTAAAGTATCTTTCTCATTATTCTTCGTGGTTTTGAGGAATGTTTATTTCGATTGCGCCTGTCTTTTTCAACAATGCTTTCAACTCTTTTTCATTTCCGTTGATTTCAACCTCCATTAAAAATTTATCATCGGTGGTCAGTGGATTTGGATTTTCGGCTTCCTTGAAAGGCCAAAGTCTACTTCTCATGTAAAAGGTTATTACCATTAAGTGAGCAGCAAAGAAAACTGTCATTTCAAAAATTACTGGAACAAATGCAGGAAGATTTGATAAAAAACTGAAACTCGGTTTACCACCAATATTTTGTGGCCAATCTTCGATCATTATATAGTTGATCATTGTTATGGCAACGCTAAAACCGATACAACCGTAAATGAATGCCATAATAGCAATTCGTGTCCCTTCTAATCCCATTGCTTTATCCAGCCCGTGAACAGGGAAGGGTGTATAAATTTCTTCAATGTGATGTTTTTGCTCACGAACTTCTTTAACGGCTTTTAATAGCACGTCGTCATCGTCGTAAAGCGCATGTAAAACTTGATTACTCATTTCCGTCTCTTAATTTTTTATAATTCTCGCCCGAAGACTTCAAAATTGTTTTTACTTCTGCTTGTGCTATTACCGGGAATGTTCTTGCATATAATAAAAACAACACAAAGAAGAATCCAATAGTACCAATAAAAATTCCAATATCAACAAAGGTTGGTGAAAACATGGTCCATGATGATGGTAGGTAATCACGATGTAATGAAGTTACGATGATTACAAAACGCTCAAACCACATTCCGATATTTACAACAATCGATATTACAAAAGAAAACATGATGCTTGTTCGTAATTTTTTGAACCACATGAACTGGGGTGAGAATACATTACAACTCATCATCGCCCAATAAGCCCACCAGTATGGACCAGTGGCTCTATTGAGGAATGCATATTGTTCATATTCAACCCCAGAATACCAAGCAATAAAGAGCTCGGTAATGTATGCTACTCCAACAATTGAACCTGTGATCATGATAACAATGTTCATCAATTCGATATGTTGAATAGTAATATAATCCTCTAAGTGGGATACTTTTCGCATGATAATTAATAATGTATTAACCATTGCAAAACCTGAGAAAATAGCCCCAGCCACAAAATAAGGTGGGAAAATTGTGGTGTGCCAACCTGGAATAACGGATGTAGCAAAGTCAAAAGATACAATGGTGTGAACCGAAAGTACAAGTGGTGTTGCCAAACCTGCTAAAACCAAAGAAACCTCTTCAAAACGTTGCCAATCTTTTGCTCTACCCGACCAACCAAAACTCAACAAAGAATAAATTTTCTTTTGAAAAGGTCGAACAGCACGATCACGAATCATAGCAAAATCTGGAAGTAAACCAGTCCACCAGAAAACAAGTGAAACCGAAAGGTATGTTGAAATTGCAAATACATCCCAAAGTAAAGGTGAATTAAAGTTTACCCAAAGTGATCCAAATGAGTTTGGAATAGGTAACACCCAATAGGCTAACCACGGACGCCCCATGTGGATGATTGGAAATAAACCTGCTTGAATTACCGAGAATATTGTCATTGCCTCAGCAGAGCGGTTAATTGCCATTCTCCATTTTTGACGGAAAAGTAATAGTACTGCAGAAATCAAAGTTCCTGCGTGTCCAATCCCTACCCACCAAACAAAATTGGTAATGTCCCAAGCCCAACCTACTGTCTTGTTAAGACCCCAAGTTCCAATACCTGTTGATATGGTGTATATTATACATCCTACTCCCCATAAAAATGCAGAAAGTGCAATACCAAAAACAATCCACCATTGGGTGTTTGCTTTGCCTTCAACTGGAGCTGCAACATCTATTGTTACGTCGTGATACGACTTGTTTCCGGTTACTAAGGGTTTTCTAATAGGTGCTTCGTAATGCGAGGCCATACGCTATTGATTTATAATTTTTATATTAAGTATTTCTCACTTTAGTTTGGTACATCACGTTGGGTTTTGTTCCAACACTTTCCAAAAGGTGATACATACGATCATTTTCTTTGAGGTGAGCTATCTCACTATCTTTATCATTGATATCTCCAAAAGCCATTGCTCCATTACTACACGCACTTGAACAAGCTGTTTGGAATTCACCGTCTTTGATTTGACGTCCTTCTAATTTTGCATCAAGAATAGTTTTCTGTGTTTTTTGAATACACATCGAACATTTTTCCATTACGCCACGTGAACGAACTACTACGTCTGGATTCAATACCATTCTTCCTAAATCATTGTTCATATGGTAGTCAAATTCGTCGTTTTGGTTGTACAAGAACCAGTTAAAACGACGTACTTTATATGGACAATTATTTGCACAATATCTAGTTCCTACACAACGGTTGTATGCCATGTGGTTTTGACCCTGGCGACCATGTGATGATGCAGCAACAGGACAAACAGTTTCACATGGTGCATGATTACAATGTTGACACATTACAGGTTGAAAAGTTACTTGTGGATTTTCCGAAGCTTGCTCCATTTCTCCAAAAGTTGACAAAGAGTCGCTTAGTCCATCAATATCATCTTTTGTTTGGTTATCCCCATCAAAAGTTGTTTCAGATGAGTAGTATCGGTCGATACGCAACCAGTGCATATCTCGTGATCTTCTTACTTCTGTTTTACCTACTACAGGTACGTTATTTTCAGAATGACATGCAATTACACATGCACCACAGCCTGTACATGCATTTAAGTCAATGGAAAGATTAAAGTGATGACCAATTGAGCGGTCAAAATTTTGCCACATATCAACTCCCTCAGAGGTAACTTCCTCTTCCATATGATTTTTGGATACCATCGGAATTGCATTCCAGTATTTTTTATCTTTTGTATTGAAAACCTCCAAAGTAGTTTCTTTGACGATGTCTCCTCTTCCCATTAAGGTGTTGTGCAATTGAACACAAGCAAATTCATGAAATCCATCGGCAAGACTTATGCTTACATTCTGTACATCATTAAATTCATTATAGAATTGAAATGCATTTAATCCGACTTGCATTTCTTCTTGTAAACCTTCTTTTTTACCATATCCGAAAGCGATACCAACAGATCCTTTCGCTTGACCTGGTTGAATTAATACCGGCAGTGTTAAAGTCGTTTCTCCAACGGTTACTTTGGCATAACTTCCGTTCAAAGCTCCGTTAGCAACATTAATATTTTTTAAACCTGCAGCAGAAGCATCGGCAGCTGAAACGGTTATATAGTTGTCCCAAGATACACGGGTTATTGGATCAGGAAATTCTTGTAACCAAGGGTTGTTGGCTTGTTGACCATCACCCATTCCGGTTTTTGTATATAAAACCAGTTCGAGTCCAGTTGATTTTGCGGCAGCTAAAACCGAAGCTTCAACAGCTAAATCAGCTCTTTGATAATTGTTTTGGATTGAATTTTCAACAACCAAGAAACCATCGTGTAAGACTTTGTTCCACTTAGAACTACCCAAAATGGATTCAGACCAATTTTCTTGAATTGCATCGTAATAAGTTTGACTATTCCCTGTCCAAGAAAGTAAAACGTCTTGAAATTGTTTGGTGTCAAACAAGGGTTGAATTGTTGGTTGAGCCAAAGCGTAGTTACCTGCTTTAAATTCATAATCACCCCATGCTTCTAGGTAATGAGGTACAGCTGCTGTATATTGAGAAGCAAGTGATGTTTCATCTTCTTTTAAAGAAAATGCAACCGAAAGATCTAATTTTTTCAACCCTTCCGCAAAAGCTGCTCCATCCGCTAAAGTAAATACAGGATTAACACCCACGGTAATTAGCCCTCCTATTGAAGCTTTTTTTACTGCTTCGATAACTGAAGCGACTTCTTGGGCATTCCCTTGTCTTATTAACCTTGGAGTATTAACGTTTATGACTTTACTTTGAAGATAATTATTTATTGCTAAAACTATTTTTTGAGCTCCTACTTCTTGGATACCAGAAACAACAACAGCTTTTGAACCAGCTGCTTTTAAGGCTTGAATTGCTTTGTCAAGTTTTGATTGAATTCCTGCTTCCAATGAGTCAGAGATTTTTGTCCCTGTAAGGTTGGCATATAAATGAGCCAATATGTTTTTTTGTTGACTAGGGGTTGCAGGCACTCTAATATCTGCTGATGCACCACTGAGGGTCATATTAGCTTCGAACTGAAAATGTTTAGACATTTTAGCTTTTCCTTGATTTTTGTGAGGAATTCTACTTTTAGAATAATCACTGTCATATCCGCCACCCTGCCAATCTCCAAGAATATCTGCTCCTACAGAAACAATTGTATCGGCTTTGCTAAAATCGTAATCCGCCAAAGCACGGATTCCATATGCAGATTCAAAAGCATCTAAAGCTGCAGATTCTGAAACTGTATCATATACTATATGCTTAACATTGGGATATACTTTAATAAAATTATCAATGATTTTTGAAGTGGTTGGACTCGCAAAAGTTTGAGTTAATAATACCACTTCTTTTCCTGTTACAGCAAGTGCCTTTAATTTAGCTCCAACTTGAAGGTTTAAATCTTCCCAGGTTATATCAGAACCGTTTGATTTTGGACCTTGTAAACGCTGAACGTCATACAAAGATAAAACAGATGCATGAACTCTGGCATTAGCTCCGCCGAATACAGGAACATCACTGTTATTTTCTACTTTAATTGGGCGACCTTCTCTTGTTTTGATAAGTATAGAAGCAAAATCAAATCCGTTTGCGATAGCAGTTGCATAATAGTTTGCTACTCCTGGTTGTATTTGTTCGGGTTGTACAACATAAGGAACCGATTTTATTACTGGACCCTCACAAGCAGCAAGAGTTGCTGCTGCGGTACTAAATCCTACATATTTCAAGAAATCTCTTCGCGAGGTATTACTGTCCTCAAGGGTCTCTGAGTCTCCTAAAAATTCGTTTACTGGAATTTGTTCAGCAAATTCTTTTTGCTCAAGCTGGTCAATCATAGGATTTTCACCTTTTAATTGCTCAGCACTTTTCCAATAGGTTTTATTTTCTGCCATAAGACAATCTTAGATTATTCTTTTTTTAATAGTGACATTTTCCACACTCCAATCCACCCATTTGAGCAGCAGTGAGTTGTTCAACACCATATTTTTTTGATAATTGTTCGTGTATCTTGGCATAATATTCATTGCCTTCTACTTTAACATTAGTTTCTCGATGACAATTGATACACCAACCCATTGTTAAAGGAGAATATTGATACATTACTTCCATCTCTTCAACAGGACCATGACATTTCTGACAAGCAATTTGACCTACTTGAACGTGTTGTGCATGATTGAAATAAGCAAAATCAGGTAAATTATGAATACGTACCCATTTCACTGGTTCTGTAACTCCCGTATATTCTTGATTTTCTTCATCCCAACCTACTGCAGCATACAGTTTTTTGATTTCTTTTGTGTAGAAATCTTTGGTGTATCCATTATCTAGATCTTCTTCCCCATTATATTCTGCTATGTTCTGGTGGCAGTTCATGCAAACATTTAAAGATGGGATTCCAGAATGCTTGGATACTCGAGCAGATGAGTGACAATACTTACACTCTATTTCGTTGGCTCCCGCATGAATTTTATGGGAATAATGAATTGGTTGAACGGGCATATATCCTTGGTCAACTCCTACTTGCATTAGGTATCCATATGCAAAATAAGCACTCGAAAGAAGTAAAAATATTACGGACATCAATACCAAGAAGTGATTTTTTACAAAGGCATCCCAAAGAGGTCTTCTTGGCTCTTTAGCTTCTTTAGTCACTAATTCTACTCCGCTAGCTGAGGCAATTCTTTTTAAGGTTTTGTTTACAAGAATTAACATAACCACTAGGATTGCAAAAACCAATATAAGAGCAGCAAGTATTAGGTCGTTCGAAACTCCACTTGATGCAACTGTAGTTGTATTTGCTTGAACTTCTCCTGGCGGAGGTGGCGGAGGAGTATAGTCTGTATAGGCAATGATATTATCAATATCTGCATTAGAAAGTTGAGGGAATGCAGTCATAACAGATTTGTTGTATTCTTCCCATATGGCTACGGCTTGAGCATCTCCAGATTTTATCATTGCCGAGCTATTTTTAATCCAAGCATACAGCCATTCTCTATCATACTTAGAGGAAACTCCTTTTAACGCAGGACCTACAGCTTTTTTGTTGAGTTTGTGACATGCTGCACAATTTGCATTGAATAATTTTTTCCCTGCAGCGGGGTCACTCTCTTGTGCAAATAATTGCGGTATAGTGAGCATTGCAACTACTGTTAACGCGATGAATTTACTGGTGAAAAGAGCGTAAAGGTTTGACTTCCTCATGCTTATGTGTAAAATTTGATAATGATCAACTTGTTTCTATACTTTATTTAGTGCAAAAATAAGACATAGACTTCGTTTGTTAAAAGGTTATGACTTGCACTTCTCTAATTTATACTCAATCTAAATAGTTTGTTAATTTCACTTAACTTTTCCGAACAAATGATAGATTTTTATTTCTTTGTGTTATGAAAAAAAATAAATACTCCGCTTTATTGTCATTACTTCTTATTGGAGGGTTTGCATCAAAAGTTGTTGGGCAAAGCAAACCGGTTGTGATTAATCAGGATACAAAAATAGAACGTATGGTTGAAATCAAGAAAAATATTGATTCCGAACGTTATAATGCACAATATTATGCCATACAATTATATTATGGGAATCATACTGCAGCCAAAAATATTGTTAGAGATTTTGAGTTAAATTTTCCTGACACTGAAACCTCTTTAATCTTCGAAACTCCTAATTATAAAGTACGTGTTGGAAGATTTAAAGATATCAATAAAGCAAACATAATGCTCGAGGAGATTAAAAAGACTTATCCGGGAGCATTTTTACTTGAGCCTAATAATTTATAGGGTTTTCTTTACGGCCACTTCCTGGTAGAACTCAATCACATCTTCAACTTGAATGTCGTTGTAATTCTTGATTTGTAGTCCACAATCATATCCTTTGGCTACTTCCTTAACATCATCCTTGAAACGTTTTAGGGAACTCAAAACTCCTGTATACTGAACTACCCCTTCTCGAATAACTCGAATATTTGAATTACGGTAAATTTTACCTGTTGTAACCATACAACCAGCAATAGTACCTACCTTGGATATTTTGAAGGTTTCTCGAATTTCTGCATTCCCTGTAACTTCTTCTTTCATTTCAGGAGAAAGCATACCTTCCATTGCGTCTTTCACATCGTTAATTGCATCGTAAATAATTGAGTAGGAACGAATGTCTATTTCTTCTTTTTCAGCAAGCATTCTAGCATTACCCATTGGACGAACATTAAATCCAATAACAATTGCATCAGATGCAGATGCTAATAAAACATCGGATTCTGTGATTGCCCCAACACCTTTATGAATGATATTTACCTGAATTTCCTCGGTAGATAATTTTTGAAGAGAATCTGTTAATGCTTCTACAGAACCATCAACATCTCCTTTTAAGATCATATTGAGTTCTTTAAAGTCGCCAAGAGCAATTCTTCTACCTATTTCATCTAAGGTAATATGACGTTGAGTACGAACATTTTGTTCTCGTAACAGCTGTGTTCTTTTAGCTGCAATTTGTTTTGCTTCCCTTTCGTCTTCAAGTACATTGAAATTATCTCCTGCTTGTGGAGCTCCATCTAAACCTAAAATAGATACTGGGGTTGATGGTGGAGCAAATTCAATTGTTTTACCTCTTTCATCAAACATGGCTTTTACCTTTCCACTGTGCTTTCCTGCCAGAAGATAATCACCAACTTTCAACGTACCTGTTTGGACCAGTATTGTAGAAACGTAACCACGTCCTTTATCTAAATAGGCCTCAACTACTGTCCCTTTGGATTTTCGATTTGGATTTGCTTTCAATTCTAATAACTCGGCTTCCAATAATACTTTTTCTAGCAGTTCTTTTATACCGGTACCTTTAAGGGCAGAGATGTCTTGAGATTGAACTTTTCCTCCCCAATCCTCTACCATAAGATTCATTTGAGCAAGTGCTCCTTTAATCTTTTCGGGGTCTGAGGTCTCTTTATCGACTTTGTTTATCGCAAAAATTATTGGAACACCAGCTGCCTGAGCATGACTTATTGCTTCTTTGGTCTGTGGCATGATATCATCATCTGCTGCAATTACAATTATAGCAATGTCGGTTACTTGGGCACCACGAGCACGCATGGCAGTAAATGCTTCGTGACCCGGAGTATCTAAAAATGTTATTTTTTGTTTGTTTTTGAGAACTACAGAATATGCGCCAATGTGTTGTGTTATTCCTCCTGACTCACCAGCGATTACATTTTCACTTCGTATGTAGTCTAATAATGATGTTTTACCATGGTCAACATGACCCATAACCGTAACAATTGGTGCACGAGGTTCTAAATCTGCTGAATCCTCTACTTCTTCTTCCGTAAAACTTTCTTCAAGATCACTCTTGACAAAATCTACTTCAAAACCAAACTCATCAGCAACAATGCTCAAATTCTCTGCATCAAGTCGTTGATTCATGGTTACCATGATCCCAAGAGACATACAAGCGGAGATGATTTCGGTTCCACTAACTTCCATTAAAGTCGCAACGTCACCCACAGTGATGAATTCGGTTACTTTTATGATCTTACTTTCTGCTTCGAGCTGAGCTAATTCTTCTTCTGTCTTTTGACGGTGTTGAACGCGCTTATCTCTTCGGTATTTTGCTCCTTTTGATTTATTTGACTTCCCTTGAAGTTTTTCAAGAGTTTCTCTAATCTGCTTTTGCACCTCTTCTTCAGTTGGCTCTACCTTTGGTACAACTGCTGGGCGATTTGGTCTTTTTTGTTGACCGGTACCTCTTCTATTATTTTGAGATGTTGAAGCTCCAGGCTTAGGACTAGCGGGCTCTTTGCTAATTCTTTTACGTTTTTTCTTGCGAGCATCTACAACACTTTTTTCTTTCTTATTGAAAGAATCTAAATCAATGACCATTCCTGTTTTCTTTGGCCCTGATAATTTTGCATAGTTAGTTGCTATAGTAATGTCTCCTTCTAGAGGTGTTTCTTCTTCATTAGACTCTGATGAAGGGTCTTCCTTAGAGGGAGTTTCTGTTTTTTCTACAATAGTTTTAGAAGATTCTTTTCCAGTTTCCTTAGCAACAATTTCCTTGTCCGAATTATCTCCCTTTTGGGGAGTTGTCTTTTTCAAAGTAGGTTGATTGGTTTCCTCTTTTGATTTGGGTGTTTCTTTTTTAGCAACTTTTTCTTGATCATCAGAAGGAGAAGAAACTTTTGGAGCTCCAGCTTTTGTTGTGTTTAAATCAATTTTGCCAAGAGACTTAGGCCGGTTTAAGTTTGCTGTTGCACGAATGACCTCTTGCTTTTCTAGACGCTCTTTTTCACGTTGTTGTTTTTCAAGCTCTAATTTTTCTTGTTCTAAACGCTGAGCCTCTTTTTCCTTTCGTTTTTCCTCACTAATTTCGGCAGAAGCATCTTTCTTGGATTTATCATTTGCAAATTCATCCAACAATACTTTATAAACCTCTTGAGATATTTTTGTTGTAGGCCGCGCCTCTACATCATGTCCCATCTGAGCAAGATGTTCAACGGCTCTATCCAGAGAAATATTGAATTCTCTCAAGACTTTGTTTAATCGTATTGTCGGTTGATCTGGCATACTTATTTTTTCTTCGATTCAAAAATATGGAATTAAACTGCTTAAAACTAATCTTCGAATTCCTCTTTTAATATTTTAAAAACTTCTAGTATCGTTTCTTCTTCCAAATCAGTGCGTTTTGCTAGATCAGAAACTTCTAATTCTAGGATGCTTTTTGCAGTGTCTAAGCCTACTTTCTTGAATTCGTCAATAATCCAAGACTCGATTTCATCCGTAAACTCAGTTAATTCAACATCTTCTTCCGCACCTTCACGGTAAACATCAATTTCAAATCCTGTCAATTGACCTGCAAGACGTATGTTATGACCACCCTTTCCTATTGCTTTGGACACTTCTTCTGGATTTAAAAAAACCTGAACACGCTTTGTTTCTTCGTTAATTTTTAATGAATTAACCTTTGCTGGAGAAAGAGAACGTGTTATGAAAAGTTGAAGATTATTTGTGAAATTAATTACATCAATATTTTCGTTTCCTAACTCCCGAACAATTCCATGAATACGTGATCCTTTCATTCCAACACATGCTCCTACTGGATCAATCCGATCGTCATAGGAGTCAACAGCAACTTTTGCTTTTTCACCTGGAATTCTTACTGCTTTCTTTATTGTGATTAATCCATCAAAAACTTCAGGAATTTCTTGTTCAAAAAGCTTCTCTAAAAATTTAGGAGATGTTCTTGAAAGAATAATCCTTGGTTTATTTCCTCTTAATTCAACAGATTCAATAATTCCACGAATATTATCACCCTTACGATAAAAATCTGCTGGAATTTGTCGATCCTTTGGAAGGATGAGTTCATTTCCGTCATCATCCAAAAGAATAACCTCTCTACTTCTGATGTGATGAACTTCAGCTGTATATAAGTCTCCTTCAAGATCTTTGAATTGTTTGAAAATGTTGTTGCTGTCGTGTTCAAATATCTTAGCAATCAAGTTTTGACGTAAAGATAAAATTGATCTTCGACCCAAATCGATTAGCTTCACTTCTTCGGAAACATCTTCCCCAACTTCAAAATCAGGTTCAATTTTTTGAGCATGTGTTAATTCAATTTCTTGATTTGGATCTTCTACCGCTCCATCAGCCACAACAACACGGTTTCTCCAAATTTCTAAATCTCCTTTGTCGGGGTTGATGATGATGTCAAAATTATCATCCGAACCAAACTTGCGTTTTAGCGTGTTTCTGAAAACTTCTTCCAAAATAACCATAAGGGTTACTCTGTCTATTAATTTTTCATCCTTAAATTCAGAAAAGGAATCAATAAGTGCTAAATTTTCCATTTTATTATTGCTAAATTATTTAATAATCACTTTCGCTTTTTTAATTGATGCGAATGCTAGTTTTTTTGTTTTTGTTACGGTAACCTTACCTTTTCCAACAGGCTTGGGCTCTCTAGCTTTCCACTCCAAAGTAATACCTTCTTGGTCTGCCTGAGTCAAATTTCCTTTAAAAATCTGGTCGTCGAGATTGATTACTTCTAAAGTTCTTCCTACGTTTTTGATGTACTGCCTTGGTATTACTAAAGCAGAACCTACTCCTACCGAACTTACCTCCAAAGAAAAATCGTGTTCTTCTCTATCAATATTGTGTTCTATTTGTCGACTAACTGCTATGCAGGATTCCAGTGTAACTCCTTCATCACCGTCCAATGAAACCACTATGTTATTATCAGGACCGATTTTTAAATCTATCAAAAATAAGCTTGGATTTTCATCCAAGGCTACTTGTAAAAGTTCGGCTACTGTCTTTTTAAAATTCATTATAAAAAAAAAGGGGACTCAAAGCCTCCTCAGTTGTATTTATTCAGAAATTCAGGCAAATATAATTATTTTTTATTAATTAAGGACCCTTTTATTCGAGAAAAAATAATTCAAGATTATCCAAAGGAATTCAAATTAACTTAAATACTTTGGTGTGACTTCTCGAATAAATTATTGGTTTGATTTTAAAGTAAAAATTTAATGGATTTTGTTATTCTTTAATAATTTTTACTGAAAAACATCAAAGGGTTTTCTAATATAAATTTGACCGAGTCTAATTGAACTTTTAATGCCTTATAGTTTTACTCAAAACTTAATAACTTTTTTAAAATAAGTGTTTTGAGAATTTTATTTAAAAAAGTGTACTTTTAGTGAAATCATAATTAATTATCATGAAAAAAATAATTCTACTACTGATTGGAATTCTTCTTTTAATTGTTCTTTTTAAGGTATTTAATAATGATATGCCCGAGTACAACCCTGAACGATCTTATGTTGACTTGGAAGAAGAAATACTAGAAGCATTTATTCTTGCTAAAGACAGTGCTACCATTGAACTTCCGGAAGGACATTTTTTATTTTCTCAAGCATTGAGCATTGACAGAAAAAATCATATTACTATCAAGGGGAAAGGAATGGACAAAACCATTCTTTCATTCAAAGGGCAGACAAAAGGAGCTGAAGGGATCTTGGTTACAAACTGCACTAATTTCACCATTGAAGATCTAACCATTGAAGATGCTGCGGGGGACAATCTGAAAATCAGCGAATCGGATTATGTTACAATTCGCAACATAAGATCTGCATGGACAGGAAAAGTATCAACCCAAAATGGTGCCTATGGAATTTATCCTGTATTGACAACTAACCTTTTGATTGAAGGTTGCGAAGCCATCGGAGCTTCAGATGCTGGAATCTATGTCGGCCAATCCAAAAATGTCGTTATTCGAAACAATAAAGCATTTTATAATGTTGCAGGGGTTGAAAGTGAAAATAGTACAGAGGTAAAAATTTACAACAACAACATCTATGAAAATACCGGAGGTTTATTGATTTTTAACCTCCCAAAACTTACCGTTTATGGGGAAAAAATACAGGCATACAACAATAGAATTTACAACAATAATCTAAAGAATTTTGGAATTAAAGGCTCTATTGTTAGTGGAGTACCTAAAGGGACTGGAGCAATTATCATGGCTACACAAGAAGTGAATTTTCACGATAACACAGTTGAAGACCACCAGACTTCGAATCTTTCCATTGTGAGTTATTTGGTCTTTGCTGCCGCTGAAGATCCTGAAGCAAAAGTAGATTCATCTATTCAAGATCGAGGCATTCGAGCTGTAGAATCTGATTATGAATCGGATTCCAAATACAATGCATATCCTGGAAAAGTATCGATTAGCAACAACACATTTAAGAATAAGTTTTGGCTTCCTACTCTCAGTAATGAATATGGTTGGTTGATGCTATTCAAAAACAAAATGAAAATCCCTGATATTGCTTATGATGGAATTCTTCCAGAGGGAGCAAGTCTTCAGGATAGTGAACATAAAATTTGCTTAAAAGATAATGGAGCACTGAATTTTGTTTTTATGGATGCTGCGAATGACTTTGATAATTTCTCAAACGAAGTTTTACCTTATTTGTGTATACTCTAATATTTTTTTGCAGATGCAATACTATCGCTATGTACAAATTATTTTAATTTTTTCTGCTTGTCTTTCTTGTCAAGATGGAAGAGAAAAAAAAATTCCTCCCAAGGCTAAAAGAATAACATCTTTTAAACCACTAATTAAGAAAGAAACCCTAGAAAAAGAACGATTATCGGAATATGGATTTTTCAAATTGCCTTTAGCAAACTTAAAGCCAACCGATAGTGTTATTTTATATGATCTCAACTCACCTCTTTTTTCTGATTATGCCTTCAAAAAACGTTTTGTTTATGTACCTAATTCGACCAATATCGGTTACAAAAACAAAGGAGTTCTGGACTTTAAAAACGGGAGTGTTTTAATCAAAAATTTTTTTTATCCTGAAGATTTTAGAAAACCCAATAAGAAAAAAAGGATTATTGAAACCCGACTTTTAGTCAAAGAAAATGATAGTTGGAAACCGCTCAATTATGTCTGGAACTCAGAACAAACCGATGCCATTCTGAATTATATTGGGAAAGAAGAACAAGTACGTTGGATCGACAACAAGGGTGATAAAAGAACCACTTCCTATACCGTTCCCAATCTAAATCAATGTAAAAATTGTCATGCAAAAGGAAAGAGTATAACACCCATTGGACCTACAGCTGCTCAATGGAATAAATCCTATGCACTATCACTTACAAATAAAAATCAATTGGATTACTTTAATGAAATAGGAATCCTAGAAAAAGTTGTTGAACCTTCATTACGACCAAAAATGCCAGTTTGGAATGATGCTCTACTCCCTATCGATCACCGTGCCAAAGCCTATTTAGATGTGAATTGCGCTCATTGTCATAACCTTGAGGGAAGTGCAAAAAATTCTGGATTATACCTGAGTTACACCCAACAAAACTCTAGAAAACGAGGGGTGTTCAAACCCCCTGTTGCTGCAGGAAAAGGTTCTGGGAATTTAATCTATGATATTGTCCCAGGTCATCCCGAAGAATCCATCCTAATTTATCGGATGAAAAGTAATGACCCGTCTATTCGTATGCCTGAAATTGGTCGCTCTACTGCGCACAAAGAAGGTATAGATTTATTGGAAGAGTACATTGTAACACTTGCCAAAAGCAAATAAAATTATTTATTGCTGTGAAGTATGTCTTTATTTTGATTTATCTTTGAGTATTGATCTAAAAAAGGGATTCCCATGTTACCGCTCAGTTTCAAATCAGGTTTTGTGTTCGGAAAACACATAAAAAAAGTTCAGACACCCTTCGAACGCCTATTTGAAATATTCAAAGAACTCATTACCCATACTTCAGGTGATTTTGATGAAGCAATTGATTGGTTGAGAGAATTGGATAAAGAATATAAACTCACAGATGAAGATTACACCATTGATGATTTTATAGACGATTTACTCAAAAGATCTTTTATTCAACCCAAAACAGGCACTGGGGGTAAAGACGATAAAATGCAACTTACCGCCAAAACAGAAAAATTACTCAGAGAGCATGCCCTAAAACAAATCTTTGGAAAATTAAAACGCTCTGGATCGGGAAATCATAAAACAAAAAAATTAGGTCAAGGAGAAGAAACCACTGGTGAATTAAAAGCATATCAATTTGGAGATGGATTGGAAAAAATTGATATAACTGAGAGCATAAAAAATGCTCAAATAAGATCAGTTGGGGATGATTTTACTTTACAACACCAAGATTTGGTTGTTGAAGATTCTATGCATAAAACTCAAATGAGTACTGTTCTAATGATTGACATCAGCCACAGCATGATTCTTTATGGTGAGGATCGCATTACCCCGGCCAAAAAAGTTGCAATGGCATTAGCCGAGCTCATTACAACACGATATCCAAAAGACACCCTTGACATATTAGTCTTTGGAAATGATGCTAAACCTATTGAACTCAAAAACATTCCTTACTTAGAAGTAGGTCCATATCATACCAATACAGTAGCTGGTCTTGAATTAGCTATGGACATGCTTCGAAGAAAAAAAAATACCAACAAACAAATTTTCATGATTACAGATGGAAAACCAAGTTGTTTAAAAATGCCCGATGGAACCTACTATAAAAACAGTGTCGGTTTGGACGATGTAATTGTAGAAAAATGCTATAATATGGCCAGACAGGCTAAAAAAATACACATCCCGATAACAACCTTTATGATAGCACAAGATCAATATCTGCAACATTTTGTTCGAGAATTCACCAAAGCTAACCAAGGGAAAGCATTCTTTACAGGCTTAAAAGGCTTGGGTGAAATGATCTTTGAAGATTATGAAAAAAACAGAAAAAAACGTTTAGGCTAACCTAATGTTTCAAACAATATCATTATGACAAAAGTACAAGCTACTACACTAGGAGAATTAAAAAAAACTGACTATTTCTCTAGAAGCATTCAACAAGAACTTGCTCACAATTTAAAAGAACGTTTACATTCTGGAGAAAAAACTTTTGAAGGTCTCATTGGTTATGAGAATACTGTAATTCCTGATGTTGAACGTGCAATACTTTCTGGGCACAACATCAATTTACTCGGTCTAAGAGGTCAGGCAAAAACTCGTTTAGCCCGCCAAATGACTCAACTATTAGATGAATGGATTCCCGTTGTAAAAGGTTCTGACATCAATGATGACCCTCTCAACCCTATAAGTTATGAAGCCAAAGAAATCATCACTAAAAATGGTGATAAGACTGAGATATATTGGTTGCATAGATCAGATCGTTTTTTCGAAAAACTCGCCACTCCAGATGTAACCGTGGCTGATCTTATTGGTGATGTTGATCCCATAAAAGCATCAAATCTAAAACTTTCTTATGCAGACGAACGCGTTATTCATTTTGGGATGATTCCCCGCGCCCACCGTTGTATTTTTGTACTCAACGAACTCCCAGATCTTCAAGCAAGAATTCAAGTTGCCTTGTTCTCAATATTACAAGAAAAAGAAATTCAAATTCGAGGGTTTAAACTAAGGTTACCCATTGCTGCACAATTAATTTTTACTGCAAACCCCGAGGACTATACCAATAGGGGTAGTATTGTAACCCCGCTAAAAGATAGGATCGGCTCACAGATTCTTACGCATTACCCTCACAACAGAAACATTGCAAAGACCATAACCAGACAAGAAGCCATCCTAACAAATGAACAAGCAGAAAAAATTCATATTCCTGAATTGGCTCGGGATATTATAGAACAAATAGGATTTGAAGCCCGAAAAAGTAAATATGTAGATTCAAAAAGTGGAGTAAGTGCTCGAATGAGTATTACAGCATTTGAAAATTTGATCAGTACAGCCGAAAGGCGTTTGCTCATCACAGGTGATTCAAATTCTGCCCTAAGGATGTCTGATTTTATGGGAATTATTCCTGCCATAAATGGTAAAATTGAATTGGTTTACGAAGGAGAACAAGAAGGTGCAGAACAAATATCGTATCATCTCATTTCAGAATCCATCAAAACATTATTTACAGATTATTTTCCGAAAATCGAAAAACTACAAAAAGAAAATGAAGTTGGACCTTACGACAAAATTTTAGAATGGTTTTTTAAAGACAATGAACTTTTCCTTGAAGACAGTCTGTCTAATCGAGAGTATCAAGATTCTTTGACACTTATCCCGGGAATCGGTGAAGTATTAAATTCCAATTTAAACAACATAATAAAAGAAGATCGATTCTTTATGATGGAATTTTTACTTTGGGGACTCGAAGCCAATAAAAAATTAAATAAATACAGAACGCTTGAAGGTTTTCAATTTAAAGATTCATTGGGAAGTTATATTAAAGATTTGTAGAAATTTTTTATACTTTTGAAATGGTTTTGATTCAATCTTTTAATGGATCGGGTGATACCAAAACTCCAACTTACATCAATTTTAGAAAAAAATGATACAAACTGATATAATCATCATCGGAGCAGGTCCAGTAGGTTTATTTACTGTTTTTGAAGCGGGTCTTATGAAGCTAAAGTGCCACTTAATTGATGCTATTCCTCAAGCAGGTGGACAATTATCTGAAATATATCCTAAAAAACCAATCTATGATATTCCTGGCTTTCCCTCAATTTTGGCAGGGGAATTGGTCAACAACCTTTTGAAACAAGCAGAACCCTTTCATCCAGGATTTACTTTAGGTGAGCGTGCCGAAACTATAGAAAAACAAGAAGGTGGAAACTTTATTGTAACTACATCTGAAGGCACTCAGCACATGGCGCCAACTGTAATGATTGCTGGAGGTTTAGGAAGTTTTGAACCTCGAAAACCCAAAATTGATTCCCTTAGTCATTTTGAAAAAAAGGGAGTTGAATACATGGTGCGAGAACCAAAGAACTTTATTGGTAAAAAATTATTTATATCAGGTGGTGGAGATTCTGCTTTAGATTGGGCTATTTATTTTGCTGAAAATCAAAGTATTCCAGTTGGTTTGGTTCATAGAACGGAAATGTTTAGAGGCCATAAAGATTCTGTTGAAAAAATATATGATCTCCAAAAAAAGGGGAAAATTGAACTCTTCACTCATGCCGAAGTCATTGATCTAAAAGGCGAGAATCAATTGGAGCAGATTGTTGTGAAACAAAAAGATAAAAATGCGATTGAAATTAATGTGGATTACTGGTTTCCATTATTTGGTTTATCTCCAAAATTAGGCCCTATTGCCAATTGGGGATTAGAAATTGAAAAAAATGCCATAAAAGTAGACAACACTTTAGACTATCAAACAAACATTCCTGGTGTTTTTGCAATCGGAGATGTTAACACCTATCCGGGTAAGTTAAAATTAATCTTATGCGGTTTTCATGAAGCAACTTTAGCGGTTCAAACTGCGTATAAGATAATCTATCCAAACAAACGTTTTACAATGAAGTACACCACAGTTCAAGGTATTCAGGGGTTTGAGCCTGATTCCGTAAAAGTATAAAAGAAAAATAGAATTTTTTTAACAGATTTTTTAGAAAAAATTACCAGACCCTTAACAAGACTTTCATTTTATACTAGATACTTTTACAATATAGTTTTCATGTATTTGTTAAGAATTTTGATTAACAACTCCTCAATACAGCTGATATTGAGGAGTTTTTTCTTTTCATACCTTTGTATTCTATGAAAAAAAACAAGGATAGTATACTAAGTATTGATCTTCATGGAATTCGGCATAAACAAGCCCTAGAATTGGTTCATAAAGCCATAGATGAGTGTTCCAAAAAAGGGAGTTTTTCACTTACTGTTATCACAGGAAATTCAACGGTTCTTCAAGAACGCATATTTTCAGAATGTTTAGAAAATTCAAAGTTTACCTATTTTATTCCTTCTTGGAATATGGGTCAAATAATTGTAGAACATATTGAATTATAATTTGAACGTTAAGAGTTAATTTAAAATTAATTACATTTCCAACTAATCTAGTTAATATAACCCAACAACAATACAATCAAAAATATGAGCTGGAATAAAGCAATTATTAACCAAAAACTTCAAAAACACCACGAAGACTTTGATTCTTTAATTAATGAATTACCTGATGAGCTTTTTGATTTCAACACAGAAAGCACATGGACTTCAGGTCAAATTCAAAACCATCTCATTCTCTCAATAAAGCCTGTTAAATTAATTTTAAAGTTACCCAAATTTTTATTGAAGTATTATTATGGACAAAGCAATCGCAAATCACGAACTTATGATGAATTAGTCACTCGTTACCTAGAAGCGCTTGATGGAAGAAAAGCAAAAGCACCCAAACAATTTAGTCCCAAAAGGATAGGAGCCAGTAAAAGAAAACAAAACAGCAAAAAATTCCACAAAGCATTTGTGGGACTAATTAAAGCAACTAATAGATGGAAAGAAAGCGATTTAGACCTTTATATTATTCCCCATCCTTTATTGGGGAAATTAACCTTAAGAGAAATTTTGTATTTTTCGATTTTTCATGTTCAACACCATAAAAAACAAGTTGAGACAATTGAGAAAAGGGTCAATAATTAAAATCTTATGTTCCTTACTGCTTTAAAAAAAACAATCTTTTTACTTCTATTATGGCCAATTGGTATTTTGGCACAAGGTCAAGATTTTTACACTTTTATCGATTCCTTGCTTTCTGATGAAATTCCTAAGATCACTGTAAAGGAATTGGAGAAAAAAAAAGATTTTATTCTTTTAGACGTTCGGTCAAAAGAAGAATTTGAAATCAGTCATATCGAAGATGCGATCTGGGTAGGTGAAAAAAAATGGAACTTCAAGAAACTCAAAAAAATACTACATAAACAAAATATCATTGTGTATTGTTCCGTAGGGTTTCGAAGTGAAAAACTTGCTAGAAAATTAATTAATCAGGGATATCCCAAAGTTTATAATCTTTATGGAGGGATTTTTGAGTGGATCAACCAGGGAAAGTTGATCAGGAATTCAAATGGATTAACCAACACGATCCATTGCTTTGATAATAGTTTTGCCAAATGGATAAAAAATGGAGATATTTTTTATTGATCTAAAATAAAATTACATTATTCCTTATTAAAATTTAAAAAAAACTATTGGCCATTAAAATTACTTAAATGTTAAAAGTTGAATAATTTTGAGATTATTTTATTACATTAGGACATATATAAAATATTATGACTGAGATTATTATTGTTGTTATCGCAATTATCGTACTCATCGTTGGTGTTATCATTTACGGAGTTGTCAGTACTTCCATGGGTACTGAAGAAGATGTAAATGAAAATTTTATACCCGATCGTTTTGAAAGAATGGTCGGTAAAGATCCAAAGGAAAAAAGTAGTTGAATATAAATTCACTGTTTTTAAGAAGTATGAGAGTAAATTTATTTTGAAAGGTTAAAAACTTAAACACTGAGAAATAGATTAGAAATTTTATTGGATTTTATTCTCGTAAAATTAAAAAAAACATCTTTTTGTAATTATCTTGTAAATAAAAATAGAAAACCCCCAGTTTAACTGAGGGTTTTGTTGGTCTACTAGGGCTCGAACCTAGACTCTTCTGGACCAAAACCAGACGTGTTGCCAGTTACACCATAGACCAATAACGGAGGTGCAAATTTAATAGAATTATTTGCTAAGACAAACCATTTCTCAAAAATAATTAATTCTTAAGGAATATAAAGTTTGCATTCTGTTAAATTCAAGGTTGTTTCTTCAAATATTCTTACATTCGTTTTGATAAAATTGACCTATGAACGAAACACAATTCAAATTTTGGAATCGCATTTTGGGATGGAGTATTTTCGGAATTGCACTTCTAACATTTGGCATCACCGTTGAGCCCACAGCTAGTTTTTGGGATGCAAGCGAATATATTGCGACTTCGGCAAAATTACAAGTAGGTCATCCGCCAGGTGCTCCTTTTTATCAGATGATGGGTGCTTTCTTTGCTGTTTTTGCCAATGGGCCAGAGCAAATTGCCCTAATGGTAAATTTAATGTCTGTTTTTTCTAGTGCATTTACCATTCTATTTTTATTCTGGACCCTAACTCTTTTACTTAAAAAAATGCCAGGATTCAATACTCTTGAATCCTCAACTGATGCAATTGGTCTTTTTGGAAGTGCTGCTATTGGAGCTTTAGCATTATGTTTTTCAGATAGTTTTTGGTTTAATGCGGTTGAGGCCGAAGTATATGCAATGGCAACATGTATTCTTTCTCTTCTCTTTTGGTTAAGTCTTCGGTGGGAACAAGAAATGAATACTGCAAGGGGGGATCGTTGGCTATTACTAATCTCCTTTATCATTGGGCTTTCCTTTGGGGTTCACTTCATGGGTCTCTTAACGATTCCAGCTATTGGAATGCTTTATTATTTTAAAAACACAAAGACGGTTACCTTAAAAGGATTTTTAATTGCAAATATTGTATCCGTTGCTGTTTTACTTTTTATCTTCAAACTCTTACTTCCTCTAACGCTTACCCTATTTGGAAAGATGGAGGTATATTTTGTCAATAATCTTGGCTTTTCATTCAACAGCGGGACTATTTTTACAGCACTTTTACTTGTAGGGTTTTTTATATATACACTAGGTTTTACGCGTAAAAAAAATTATGTCAATCTAAACACTGGGATTCTCTGTATTCTTTTTGTTTTTCTGGGATTTTCCTCTTGGATTATGCTCCCGATACGTGCCAATGCCAATACGGTTATCAATGAAAATTCTCCTTCTGATGCGCGTCAGTTATTAGCCTACTACAATCTTGAACAATATCCCGAAACAAAATTATTCTATGGCCCCATGTTTTCTGATATGTATGCAGGACAAGATGAACAAGAACCTTACATCGATGATAAGCCCAAATATGAACGAGATAAAAACACGGGACGCTACATAATTGTTAATAACTGGGAAGGTTCAAGGATTAACGCAAATTCAAAACACAAAGGCTTGCTCCCAAGGTTACACAGTTCTGAACATGCAGCAAATTACATGGACTTTACAGAGCCTCTGGAGTTTACCATAAAACCAGAATACAGAGGAATTAAAGAGTTACAAGGAGAGGTTCAATCTTTTAGGCAAGAGGCAATACAAGGGTCTGTCTCTGGCGAAGATTACCACGAGTTTTTCAAAAAAATGTCTCCTTACATCAACATTGAAAAACCCTCGTTTTTAAGTAATATGAGGTATTTGTTTGAGTACCAAATAGGATATATGTATGTGCGTTATTTTATGTGGAATTTTACTGGAAGGCAAAATGATGTTCAAGGGCGTTATGACCTCCTCAATGGAAACTGGATCAGCGGAATCCCCTTCATTGACTCCATTCGTCTAGGTAACCAAAAAGAATTGAGCGATGATGCATTAAATAACAAAGCCAGAAACACCTACTTTTTCTTTCCATTAATTCTAGGTTTAATCGGTGTTTTCTTTTTGTTTAGACAAGATAAAATGAAATTTTGGGTATTGATGTTGTTTTTCCTTTTTACAGGATTAGCGCTTAAGATATACCTAAACGAGCGGCCTTTTGAACCAAGAGAGCGTGATTATGCTTTAGTAGGCTCGTTCTATGTGTTCGCAATTTGGATTGGAATGGGAGCTTTTGCCATGGCACAAAATCTCAAAAGCAAATGGTCCAGTAAATTTGCCGTACCCATTTCTATATCCTTATGTTTTTTGGCGGTCCCCATCCTTATGGGCTTTCAAAACTGGGATGATCATGATCGTTCAGAGCGATACACCGCTCAATCCATTTCGAAATCATATTTAACCTCGATACAAGAAGATGTTGGTGCTATTATTTTTACTATTGGAGATAACGACACTTTTGCACTCTGGTATGCTCAAGACATCGAAGAATATCGAAGAGATGTTCGACCGATCAATACTTCTTTGATTGCTACGGATTGGTATATTGATCAAATGAAACGTAAAACATATAACAGTGAAGCTATTTCGATTCAGCTGGAACACTCTCAATATGCCTATGGAGTTCGAGACTACGTAAAACACGAGTCCATTATTGACAGTGTTCGTTGGGATATCAAAGATTTTATGAATTGGGTTTCTAGTGATGATCCCAGGAATAAATTCAAAAGAATAATTCAAAAGTCTGGTGGTGATCCTGAACTTTATCCTGTTAGTACACAAGAAATGATTTTTTACCCCACCAATAAAATAAGAGTAAATGTCAATGTGGAAAATGTAATAGAAAGTGGATTGGTCAAGGAAAAGGATCGCAGTTTAATCGTTCCTTACATTGATATTGATTTACCTCGAAATGGTTTGTATAAAAATCAATTGATTATGCTTGATATTTTGGCAAATAATGATTGGAAGCGGCCAATCTATTTTACGGGTGGAAGTTTTGATGATTCCGAATATTTATGGATGAAAAATTATCTCCAACTCGAAGGATTAGTCTATAAGTTGGTGCCTATCAAGACTCAAAAAAATAAAAACAACCCTTATCTAATGGGAAGAATTGATGCTGACTTGATGTATGAGATTGTTAAAAAATGGGAATGGGGGAATTCTGATAGCCCAGAAATATATCACGATCCCGAAACAAGAAAAAATAGCATCTCCTACAGAAGTAATATGGCACGTTTGGCAGAAGTTCTTATTGACGAAGGAAAACCTGAAAAAGCAAAGGAAATCATTAATCTAAATTTAGAGAAAATGCCTGTTGATTTTTTTGGATACTACAGTCTTTTGACGCCTTTCATTGAAGGGTATTATCGCATTAATGAGCAAGAAGATGCGCGCAAACTTTTTGAAAAAATTGCTAGAAAACACCAAGATGAATTGGACTATTTCAATAGCCTTTCATTAAACCTTCAATATGAACTTGGAGAAGATATATTAACCGAAATTGAACGTTATCGTGCCTTGATTGAGGTTGTTGTGGACAATAAAGATAAAGAGTTTATCAGTTCTAAGATTATAGAATTTCAACTCTATTCAGCTCCTTTTGAATTTCTTTACGGTAGCTATGATTTTTATACAAGTCAAGAAGACTTTGTGGAAGGTCTTTATATTGGTGATAATCAAGAAGCAGCACGTTTATTGATTGAAAATATTTCTGCAGTTTATGAAAAAAGACTATCAAGTCTGAGTAGTTTTCCAGCTGAAGAGCAAGAGTTTTATGAAGAAATCATCATGGATGAAGTCAATGGATACAGAAAGTTAATGCTTTTTGTGAGCCTTTACGATGATGATGTATATCGAGATAAAATGGAGAAGCGTATTTTCAGAGCTATTGAGCCTCTTGAAATCTTTAATCGTTTATTTGATAACGCACCAAAGGAATAGCTAATCGGTTACATAGTCATTCATCAAACTGATTAGAGTGTTCGCATTTTGTTCACCGCTTTGCCTCCATACCATTTCCCCTCCTTTATAAATCATAAGGGTTGGTATGGCTTTAACGCGAAGTGCCTCTGTTAACTTAGTGTTTTTGGTGGTTTCAATTTTAATTACTTTCCCTTGATCACCAATCGCAGCAGCAACGTCTCTTAGAGCAGGATGAAATTCATCTGAAGGTTCAGCGTCCTCTTGAAAAAAAACGAGTAGCAGTGGAACTTTGTCTTCAATTAATTCGCCAAATTTAGACACGTCTATTAGTGTTTTAAGTTTGTACAAATTTAAGTTTTTTTTATTAAATCACTTTCTCAGAGCATTTTAAGGTAATAACCGTTATTTCTGGCCAAATCCCTACTCTTCCGGGATAAGCCAAAAAACCAAAGCCACGGTTGACGTTGAGGTATTGTTTTGCTTGATTATATACTCCTGCCCACTGTTTATAGCGCCATTTTACTGGGCTCCACTTAAACCACCCTGGGATTTCTATCCCAAACTGCATGCCGTGAGTATGTCCGCTTAAAGTAAGTTCAAAGGGATAAGGATGATCAATTACCTGTGACTCCCAATGAGAGGGATCGTGAGACATCAAAATCTTAAAATCATCAGAATCGACTTCAGAAACTGCTAGATTTAAGTCTCCAGCCTTCTTAAAGCCTCCTTTACCCCAATTTTCAACTCCTATCAGTGCAATTCGCTTTCCTTCTTTTTCTATGAATTGAGCTTGATTCAATAAAACTTGAAAACCCATTTTTTGTTGAGCTTCAATTAAATCTGTAAAGTTTTGTTTTTTTGCCTCATCAGACTCCCATTGAACATAGTCTCCATAGTCATGATTCCCCAAAACAGAAAACTTTCCATGTGGCGCTTCTAGAGAACCAATAATGTCCATCCATGGGTAAACCTCACTTGCCTTATTATTAACCATGTCTCCTGTAAACAAGATAACATCCGATTTTTGTTGATTGATTAGATCAATTCCATAAGACACCTTTTCTTTATTATCGAAACTACCGCTATGGATATCCGAAATTTGGGTAAGTGTAAACCCATCAAATTCTTTGGGTAGGTTGTCAAATTCAAGAGTGTAGTTCAACACTTTGTAATTGTATTTCCCCTTAAACATTCCATACAATAAAGAAACTAGAGGGACAGCTGCAATACCAAGGGCAAGTTGTGAAATAAATTTTCTTCGATCTGGAAAATAGGAATTTGCATTAGTTTTATTAAAAAAGCGATATATCGCCTGAGGAATCCTTACAGCGTCTTCAAAAATCATGAAAAAGATCAAAAAGGTTTGAAACACAAAAAGGGAGAGAAATAACCCCAATGCTAGGCTTATTTGATGATTGAATCCTTCATCACGGTTAAAAGAAATACTTTGATAAGCAAAATTTGACATCACCAAAACGACAAAAATCCAATATAAAATTAGGAGACTTCGCTGTTGGGTTAAAGTTTTGATCGCTTGAAAAGCATAAGTTCCGTATAAAGAGAAAAAAATAATAAGGATAATCCAGCGTAACATAAAATAGTTGAAATATGAGGTTATTTGATTTTTTGAGAAAGCTCCATAGCTTTCCCATCTGATAGGCTTGCAACATAACAGGTAGCATTGAGTAGGGTTTCGTACAAGCTATTTGAAACAAAGGGAGTGCCCGGAGGAACCAATCGAAGTATGAGTTGGTCATAGGCATCTGCCTTTCCTTCAAATTGATGAACTGCCGCCGTGGTATATGCTTCAAGTAAAGTAGTAATTACTTTGTAACCTACAATTTCTTTTTGAAGTACCTCTGTAGATTGATATACTTTTTCTACACTCAAAGAAATAATATCATCTATCTGAGCTTCGTGTTTACTTTTGTCTAATAAAGCATGTGGGAAAGTTCCCTTCAAAATAGCTTCTTCATTTTTTATAAAGATGGTTACCGTTTCGTTTATAAGCCTGTTAATCGCCAAAGCTCTAAGATAACTCATTCGCTGAGGGGTATGCTTGAGGGAAGCATAAGTTTTTTTATCAATCGAATCTTTGACTAAATTGATCAAATACTCCAATGCGTAGGATTCAGAAATCCAACCCAGATTAATTCCATCCTCAAAGTCTATTATAGTGTAACAAATATCATCTGCTGCTTCAACTAAATAAGCCAGGGGATGTCGATTATTGGAAGATCCACTTTTTTCAAGACCCAAATCTTTTGCAAGGGAAATAAAATCAGAAGCTTGGGTTTGGAAAAAACCAAACTTTTTATCTGCTACATGTTTGGTTGGTTTATGGGGTAATGAGGCTTTAGGGTATTTCATATATGCCCCTAGGGTAGCTGCACTGAGTCGCAAACCTCCTGGGGCACCCTCCATTGATTGGCATAAGATTTTAAAACCATTTGCGTTTCCTTCAAATTTACATAAGTCTTCATATTCTAGCGGACTCAACTCACTTTTATAAGTTGTTCCAAGTCCAGAGGAAAAAAAATGACCGATAGCTTTTTCACCACTATGACCAAAAGGCGGATTTCCTATATCATGTGCCAATGCTGCTGCTGCTACAATTGCTCCAAAATCATTAGATTGATAACCGTGAATTTGAGATAAATGGGGATGTTTCTCTAAAATAGCTTTTCCAGCTAATCTACCAATACTCCGAGCAACAACAGAAACTTCTAAACTATGAGTAAGTCGAGTGTGTACAAAATCTGTTTTTGAAAAGGGTATTACCTGGGTTTTGTCCTGTAAGCTCCTAAATGCAGCTGAAAAAACAATTCTATCGTAGTCAACCTCAAAGCCCAAACGGGTTTCATCTTGTTCGTTTCTGAGTCTTTTTGTTTTGTCTCCATGGCGCTGTAAGGATAAAAGCTGCTCCCAATTCATACATTATTTTTAAGTAAAAATAAGAAGTTTTTGAAGAGTAAACTATCTATGTTAAATCATAGTTAAGTTAATCTATTATTATTTGACATTGGGTTAATACTAATTGAGTTTCATTTAACCTTTAACTAAAACTTCAAGACTGGGGATAAAATAAATTTGCTTCATAATTAATAACAAAAAAATGAAGACTAAATCAAACCTTAATTTCTATTTACTATCAGCTATGTTCATATTGGTTCTTGGATCTTGTACCAAAGACCCTGAAACACTAATTGAAACCGTTTTAGTTACCGAAACGGTAACCGTAACTACAACTATTCCAACAACAACTCCAACTACTGAGAAAGTTGGGTCAGGAGGTATTAGTTTTATTGATGATACTCAGACATGGACAAATGATCGCATTTGGATTATGGATGGGAAAATTGTTGTAAGAAAAGGAGCAACCTTAAACATTGAACCGGGTACAATTATTAAATCTCAAAACGGTCAGGGGGTTGATGCAACTGCTCTCGTAATAGCTCCTGGTGGAACAATCAATGCAGCTGGAACCAGTGATGCACCAATTATCTTTACTGATATCGATGACAATATTGATTATGGAGACGGTATTGTTAGCCCAAACCGTGTCCCAACAGATACAGGTAAATGGGGTGGGATTATCATCCTTGGAAATGCAGTTATTGGACAAGACGGAGGTACTGATGACATTGAAGGAATTGCTTCGGGTTACGATTGGACTACCTACGGAGGTAATGACAACACTGATTCTTCTGGGACGTTTACTTTTGTTTCAATACGACACAGTGGAAGTCAATTGGCTGGAGGAGATGAAATTCAGGGGCTAACTTTAGGTGGTATTGGCTCCGGAACCACAATCAATGACATTGAAGTTGTTGGAAGTAATGATGATGGAATCGAAATTTTTGGAGGATCTGTTTCAATTACAAATATTGTAATCTTTGCCCAAAGAGACGATGCTCTGGATTTAGATCAGGCATACAGAGGAACTCTTACCAATGCTGTTGTTGCTATGCGTTCTAACTCTGATACTCCCTTTGAAATCGACGGGACTGAAGACGGCACAGGAACTATAACCGGGGCATTTACTATAAATAACGTAACTGTATATGGTGATGCTGCTCCTGAGTCTGGAAAAAACAATCTTGGTGATTGGAAAAAAGCTGCAACTGGCTTGACAAATAATGTGGTTTACAAAAATATTGATGGGCTTTCTATCAAAGGAATTGATGCTGCTACATACAACGGGCAAGCATCAGCTGCTAGTACTGGAAATCTAAACTTTAATAATTTCTACTTCGTAACTAGTGGAACTTTAGCTGATATTTTTGCCAAAACATCTGTTACTGATTATGCAGACTGGGCTGAGGTAATCTCAGAACAACCTGCAAACACAGGTGCGGATGAATCAACTTTTTCATGGACTCTATGGAGTTCCATTAATAATTAACAAGACAAACCATAAATAATTAAACACAATACTATTTTAATTTTTTGCCCGATTTAACGATCGGGCAATCTCTATTTTCAAACTGCATGAAACATTTTTTATTGCCACTATTTATTTTTATTACTTCTTTAAGCTTTGCTCAATCCGTAATAACGGGAACTGTAATCGATGGAGAATTCAACGATCCTCTTCCTTTTGCCAACCTTATCCTAAAAAATCAAAGTGACCAAACCAATTTGGGAGGTATTACTACTGATTTTGATGGTAAATACTTTTTTGAAGTAGTAGATGGAATTTACACCATAGAACTTTCTTATGTGGGTTATGAAACCAAACTGATTTCAGATATTGAAATAAAGGGTGATAATGAAATTGTTATCGATGTCGTTATGAGTCCACTCTCAAATTCACTGGATGAAGTTGTAGTAACCACCTCTCAGAAAAATAATTCAGAAGTTGCTGTTTTAGCGATTCAAAAAAAATCAATAAACTTGATTGATGGGCTTTCAGCTCAATCGATTAAAAAATCTGGAGACAGCAACTTAGCAGCCGCAATCAAAAGGGTTCCGGGAGTATCCATCCAAGATGGAAAATTTGTTTATGTTCGAGGTCTTGGAGACCGTTATTCTAAAACCCTACTAGGAGGACTTGAGGTTCCGGGATTAGACCCAGATAAAAACACCCTTCAACTTGATGTTTTCCCGACCAACATATTGGATAATATCATCATTAATAAATCCGCAAGCGCTGAACTCCCTGCGGATTTTAGTGGAGGAATTGTTAACATCATTCTAAAAGATTTTTCTACTCTACCTGAGTACAGCTTTTCGGTATCAGGAAATTATAATCCTGATATGAATTTTGTAAATAATGCAATTCGTAATAATCCAAACGGAACCAATTTATTGGGTTTTAATAACGGTTACTTTGATCGACCTCTTGGAGCTCAACAAAACATTCCATTACCAGAACAAAATGCTTTGGGATACTCCGGAGTTTTAAATAAAATTACAAGTCTACTGGAACAACAGATGGCTGTAAATCGATATCAAAGTGGAGCTGATTTTAGTCTGGGAGCAACAGCAAGCAGGCAGTTCGATTTAAATGATAAAAATACTTTTGGGTTCATAGCATCTTTGGGGTTTCGATCCGACACCGATTATTACAAAGATTACCAAACATCAACCATCTTGAAAGAAGCTTCTGGTCTTGAACAAAACACCTCACAAAGAGGTGAGTTGGGGGTTATTAAAAAATTAGCTAGTGGTTTGTTGGGCGTTTCATTGAAGTCCGAAAACTCAAAATATAAATTGAATTTTTTGAACCTAAGAAGTGCTGAATCAAATGCTATTTTTGCAGAATATGCCGATTACATTGAAAATCCATACATTGGTGAAGCCAGTATATTGACTTATACCGAAAGAAACATCATATCCATTCCGTTTCATGCAAAACACATTTTTAACCAAGGAAAATCAATACTTGAATGGAAAGTTGCTCCCTCTTTTGCAGAGGTATTCGATAAAGATTTTAAGAAAACTGTTTTTGAAACTGATGAGGAAAGAAGTTATTATACAATTGCTCCTTCTACAACGCAATTACCCCAACGTTTATGGAGAACCTTAAAAGAAAATGCAATTGCTAGTAATATTCAGTATACTTATGAGCTCCCAGAGGGTAAAATTCAAGGGAATCTAAAGGCTGGAGCAGCTTATTCAGAAAAAGATAGAAGCTTTAGGACTTCAAATTATTCAATTGACTTTAAGGGACGTAGCGAAGAATTACTAGGAAATCCTAATAATCTTTTAGATCCTTCTAACCTTTGGACAGCAGAAACCAACAGAGGATCTTACTTAGTAGGAAGCTTCCAAAGAACCAATCAATATGATGCTAAGAGTACAAGCATTGCAGGTTTTATTTCTGCAGAGCTTAAATTCTCCGAAGCATGGAAATCTACCTTTGGGGTTAGAATCGAAAATTATAAACTTATCTATTCAGGGGAAACAATTGATAGAACCGTTTACAATAATTTTGAACTCATCAATGTTAAAGATTTTTTCCCGTCCATTAATATTATTCATTCATTGAACGAAGAAACCAATATTCGATTTTCTTATTCCAGAACAACAGCACGTCCTAGTTTCAAAGAAAACTCTACTGCACAAATTTTTGATCCAATTACTGAACGATTTTTTATTGGAAATCCTGATTTAAAACCCACTTACATTAATAATCTGGATTTGCGATATGAGAAATACGGACAAGGGAACCAATTTTATGCGGTTAGTGCTTTTTACAAAGGTTTTACTGATCCTATTGAAATCGTTGCTTATAACTTTAACGCTCCTAATCAATTGATTGGAAGAAATAATACCTATGCAAATGTTTTTGGAATTGAGATTGAATACCGAAAAAATATTATTGACAACGATGTATCTAAACTTGCCCTAAACATCAACGCATCTGTAATAAAGTCTGAGCAAAAGATGAGTGATGAAGAATTTCAAGGAAGAATCATCACAGAACCTAATCGTGTTATTAACAGAACAAGAGAGTTACAAGGAAATTCACCTTATCTTATTAATACAGGATTAACTTATGAGATTGTAAATAAAAATACAGAAATGGGACTTTTCTTCAATGTTCAAGGAAAAACATTAGAGGTCGTTGGTGTTGGAAATATTCCCGATGTGTATACAGACCCTTTCAATAATTTAAATTTTACTTTCAATAAAAAAATCGGTGCAAAAGAAAATCAAACCATAACTTTTGGAGTCAGAAATATACTAAACGATACAAAACAAAGCTATTACGACTATTATGGTGAGGAACAACAAAATTTTTCCTTTTTCAAAGTTGGAAGAACATTTAGCTTAGGGTATAATGTAAAGTTTTAAAAAAATATGACATTTAAAAAGATAACAATTAAATAACATTCTATTTAAATACGGGTTTCGTTTATTTTTACATTTGCGAAAAACTACCACAATGTTCAAATTACTTTTTAAAGTCACTCTATTTATTTCAATTTTATCTTCAACCATAATTAACGCACAAGAAGTCAGTGCTCCAAAATTTGGAAAAGGCCTTATCAATATCGCAGGAAAAGACAGTACCTTTACGATGAATTTCAGTGCACGCATGCAATATCTATCCTCTTCAACTTGGACCGAAGCAGACGATTCTTTCGGAAGTCCTGAGTCCAATTTTTTGATTCGACGCTCGCGATTAAAGTTCAAAGGATTTGCTTACAATCCAAAACTTACTTACAATATCGAATTGGGGTTATCTAATCGAGATATTTCGGGAGCTTCAGAATTTACGAGTAATGCTCCACGCTACATTCTTAATGCTTTCATTCGTTGGAATTTTTACAAAAATTTTACGCTTCAAGCAGGTCAAGGTAAATTACCTGGAAATATCGAACGTGTTATTTCTTCTGGTAACTTAGCCTTGGTTGATCGTTCTTTGTTGAACAGCAAATTCAATATTGATCGTGATTTAGGAGTTCAACTTCGGCATCATTTTACACTTGCTGGGAACTTTATTGTAAAAGAAAGGTTCGCTATCTCACAAGGAGAAGGACGAAACGTTACAAAAGGGAATTTGGGTGGACATCAATACACTTCGCGAATTGAGTTTTTACCTTTTGGGAACTTTACAAAAAAGGGAGATTACAGTGGAGCGGATCTATTGCGAGAACAAACTCCAAAACTCATGGTAGGTATTGTTTATGATCAAAATACTAATGCGGTAAAAACAAGAAGCAATATGGGTAGTTACATAACAACGAATGAGGGTTTTTATCAAACAGATATTAATACCTTATTTATTGATACTCATTTCAAGTATCGTGGTTTTTCAATTATGGGAGAATATGCTGATCGAAAAGCAGATGATCCAATCGCAAAAAATGAAGATGGAACCTTAACAGGAGATGTTGTTAATGTAGGAAAAGCCATTAACCTTCAAATGGGTTATGTTTTTCCTTCAAATATCGCAATCACTGGACGTTACACCAACGTGAAATTCGATGAAATTGTTTCCTCAAAAAATGACATTACCCAATACACCTTTGGGGTATCAAAATACGTAGCAAAACATAAACTGAAAATACAAACCGATGCCACTTATGAAAATACGGTTGCCTCAAACAATAAAATTATTTATCGATTACAATTCGATATTCACTTCTAAAATTTATAACTATGGATAATATTTATGTGATACTTGTTGCAGTCTTGGCAATCTTAGCTATTGGTGACTTGATTGTTGGAGTAAGTAACGATGCAGTTAATTTTCTGAATTCAGCTGTTGGCTCCAAAGCAATCTCCTTCAAAACAATTATGATTCTTGCCAGTCTCGGAGTAGCCTGTGGTGCTTTATTTTCAAGTGGTCTCATGGAAGTTGCTCGAAAGGGTATTTTCAATCCAGGAGAATTTTACTTTGATGAAATTATTTTGATTTTTACGGCTGTAATGCTTACCGATATTTTACTCCTCGATTTTTTTAATACACTGGGAATGCCAACATCTACAACAGTCTCGATTGTATTTACTTTATTGGGAGCTGCAGTATTTATGTCCATCATAAAAATTAGTCAAGGTTCAGGTGATTTTAGCGATGTCGTTAATTACATCAACACCAAAAAAGCAACACAAATCATTTTTGGTATTCTGCTCTCAGTTATTGTTGCACTTACCGTAGGAGCCATAGTTCAGTGGTTTTCAAGGTTGTTTTTGACTTATGAATTCGAAAAGAAAGCCATGTGGGTAAGTGCTCTTTTTGGAGGAATAGCGCTTTCAGCAATCACATATTTCATCTTGATGAAAGGTATCAAAGGAACCCCCTATGCAAGTTTGAAATTTGACCTTATTGGTGGAATGAAAATTAAAGATTTTCTAGAGACCGAGGTGTTGAAAGTGTCCGTTATAAACTTCTTATTTTGGTTTGGTATTTCCTTTTTGGCTATCAAAGTTTTAAAAGCAAATATTTACAAAATCATCATCGGCACAGGAACATTTGGTTTAGCCCTGGCCTTTGCTGGAAATGACCTTGTAAACTTTATTGGTGTTCCTATTGCTGCATATCAATCCTATGAGGCTTGGGCTGCTTCTGGGGCAGTTGCTTCAGAATTCAGCATGGGAGTTTTGTCTTCTAAAGTTCCTACTCCTCCGATATTACTAGTCTTATCGGGAGGTATTATGGTTGTAACCCTATGGCTATCTACCAAGGCAAAAAAAGTAATGAAGACGGAGCTAGACCTCTCCGATCAAAACACCATTAAAGAACGTTTCCAACCCAACTTATTATCCAAAGGAATCGTGAAAATATCTCAACTTTTGGGTAACGGTTTCAACAAAATTTTACCCGCAACAGTTGTAAGCTCCATAGATAAACAGTTTTTAAATACCAATATTGCATTAAAAAATCAAAACGATAAAGATGCACCTTCCTTTGACATGTTGAGGGCTTCAATAAATTTGGTCGTTGCTTCCATCTTGATTTCAATAGCAACTTCTTACAAACTTCCCCTATCAACGACCTATGTAACCTTTATGGTTGCAATGGGAACTTCGCTTGCAGATCGAGCTTGGAAAAGAGATAGTGCTGTTTATCGCGTTGCTGGAGTATTAAATGTAATTGGAGGGTGGTTTTTAACTGCAATCACTGCCTTTTTAGTTTCTGGAGTTATCGTTACGCTAATTTACTTGGGTGGTGCTCAGGCAATTGCTGTAATTTTATTCATAATTCTGATAATTATTGGAAAAAACTACCTAAAGCACAAAAATGAAAACGCTGACTTAATTGACCTCGATAGTTTAGTGAAATATGAAAGTAAGTCCATCAAAGGGGTTATGGAAGAAAGCACCAAAAATGTAATCAAAGTTTTCAAACGTATTGATAAAATATATACTTCTCTTGCGTCAGGTTTATCAAAACACGACAAATCAGAACTTAAGAAAGCAAAGAAAAACATCAACCGATTGTCAAATGATATCGACGAATTAAGAGAAAACGTTTTTTACTTCATCAAAAACTTAGAAGAATCGAGTTTGTCGGCAAGCAACTTTTATATTGTAATTCTTAGCCTGATAAATGACCTTGCAGATGATCTAGAATATATTGTAAAGAAAAGTTACAAGCATATCAATAATGATCATTCAAAATTGAAATTGAGCCAAGTCCGAGACCTTCAAGAAATTCATGAAGTTTCTAAATCAACTTTTCAAAATGCAATGGAGACTTTCCAAAACAATTCCACTGTCGAATTAATATCAATTCTAAATCGAAAAGATGAAGTAATGAATGTTTTGGATCAGAAAATCAATGCTCAAATTGAACGAACTCGTAATGAAGAAACGAGTCCAAAAAACACCGTCCTTTATTTTAATATCCTATTAAAAACAAAGGAGATGTATTCAAACAAATTGAATATTATTAAGTTGTTTTTAGATAACACAAGAAAAACAGAATCATAGTTGTTAGTTAAAAAAAAATTCCTTGTGCATTTACAAGGAATTTTTTTATTTGTATTGAACATTCTGATTAACGTTGCTTAACAACTTTAGTTTGTTCTTGCCAAGTAACTTTTTTTAAAAATTTATTTGATTTGAAATCAACTTGAGTAAGACCGCCTGTTTGATCCCAAAATAGCCATGTCCCATCACGTTTACCTTTATTGTAATTTGCTATGGAAATCTTTTCTCCTTCAGATGAATAACTAACCCATTTTCCGTGAAGCTTATTATTCTTTAAATATCCTTCTTGAGCTATTTTACCATTATTATGGTATTCGGTTACCTTCACAACATTACCTTCTTTTACAAAAAGCTTTTCAGTTTTTAACTCATTAGTTTCTTGAGCATAAGAACTAAATCCAAATAATAATATCGATAGAATAAATGGGAATTTCATGCGCAATTATTTTATAATTAATATCTAAAATTAACTATTAAATAACATTTAAGCAAGTTTTATTAACATTAAGTTAACATTAGGGTTTAATCACAAAAAAACTCCATCGTAAGACGGAGTTTAATTATTTGTTTATTAGATATTTAAGACCCACACATGAGGCAGTCATCTCCTTCATTTTCTTTGGATTGTTCCAACATTGATTTAAGTTCAGCTGGAGTTAAAGGTTCAACTGGAACAGCTGCCTCAGTGGGTTTACCCTTGGGTTTTGTTGATGCTACTTTAGAGCTGTCGTCGGCACTACTAATCCCTCCGGCTGCAACCAATGCTGGTTCTTCTTTCTTCTCTTCTCTATCCAATGTAAATTTGATTGCATCTACTGCAGACTTGGTCCTCAAATAATACATTCCTGTTTTTAATCCTGACTTCCATGCATAGAAATGCATTGAGGTCAATTTAGCCATCGTTGCTCCTTCCATGAAAAGATTTAAAGATTGTGATTGGTCAATAAAGTAACCTCGTTGACGTGACATATCAATAATGTCTTTCATACTCATTTCCCAAACCGTCTTGTACAATTCTTTGATGTCTTCAGGGATCCCTTTGATGTTTTGAATGGATCCATTAGCACGCATCAGTTCTTGTTTCATATCCTCAGTCCAAAGACCTAGATCAACAAGATCTTCTAGTAGGTGTTTATTTACAACAATGAACTCTCCTGAGAGCACACGACGAGTGTATATATTTGAAGTATAGGGTTCAAAACACTCGTTATTTCCTAGAATTTGAGAGGTAGATGCTGTTGGCATTGGAGCTACCAACAAAGAGTTACGAACACCGTGCTTTTTCACTTTTTTTCTTAATCCAGCCCAATCCCAACGGCCGCTAAGTTCCTCGTCTTTGATTCCCCACATGTTGTGTTGGAATTCTCCCTTAGACATCGGTGACCCTTTATACGATTTGTAAGGGCCGTCTTTTTCTGCTTCTTCCATTGATGCAGTCACTGCAGCAAAATAAAGCGTTTCAAAAATTTCCTGATTCAATTGTTTTGCTTCTTCGGATGTAAAAGGCAAACGCAATTGGATAAATGCATCTGCGAGACCTTGAACTCCTAGTCCTACTGGACGGTGACGCATATTCGAATTTTCAGCCTCTGGAACTGGGTAATAATTGCGATCTATTACTCTGTTTAGATTTACCGTTACTTGCTTAGTTACCCGAAATAACTCATCGTGGTCAAAAGCCCCATTAGTTACAAACATGGGTAGAGCTATTGATGCTAAATTACATACTGCAACCTCGTCTGGAGCAGTATATTCAATGATTTCGGTACATAAGTTTGAAGATCGAATTGTTCCTAAATTCTTCTGATTTGACTTTCGATTAGCCGCATCTTTGTAAAGCATGTAAGGAGTACCCGTTTCTATTTGAGATTCTAAAATTTTCTCCCATAATTCCCTTGCACGAATTGTTTTTCTTCCTTTCCCTGCTTCTTCGTATTTTAAATAAAGTTCATCAAATTGATCGCTGTGATAATTAAAAAGATCTGGACATTCGTTTGGACACATAAGCGTCCAAGTACTGTCTTGTTCCACACGTTTCATAAATAAATCAGGAACCCACATAGCGAAAAAGAGGTCCCGTGCACGCATTTCTTCTTTCCCATGATTTTTCTTTAAATCTAAAAAGTCAAAAATATCAGCATGCCAAGGTTCAATATAGATTGCAAATGATCCTTTGCGTTTTCCACCCCCTTGATCTACATAACGAGCAGTGTCATTAAATACTCGAAGCATCGGTACAATTCCATTTGAGGTACCGTTTGTTCCAGCGATGTATGATCCAGTTGCGCGAACGTTGTGAATAGATAGACCAATACCCCCTGCAGACTGAGAAATTTTAGCAGTTTGCTTCAGGGTGTCATAGATTCCATCAATACTATCGTCTTTCATGGTTAATAAAAAACAGGAAGACATTTGTGGTTTAGGTGTTCCGGAATTAAAAAGTGTTGGGGTTGCATGCGTAAAGAAACGCTTAGACATCATTTCATAAGTTTCGATTGCTGCATCCAAATCATCAATGTGAATACCAATGGAAACTCGCATTAACATATGCTGTGGACGTTCAGCAATAACTCCATTTAATTTAAGAAGATAAGAACGCTCTAAAGTTTTAAACCCAAAGAAATCATATCCAAAATCGCGGTTGTAGATAATGCTTGAATCGAGTTTCTCAGCGTTATCCTGAATCACCTTGTAAACCTCATCGGACAATAAAGGTGCTTTTTTTCCTGTTCTTGGATTCACATATTCGTATAAGTCTTTCATCGTTTCGGAAAACGATTTTTTGGTATTCTTGTGGAGATTCGATACTGAAATACGTGCTGCAAGTTTCGCATAATCGGGATGCGTTGTAGTCATTGTAGCAGCAATTTCTGAAGCTAAATTGTCCAACTCCGAAGTTGTAACTCCATCATAAAGTCCTTCTATTACTCGCATAGCAACTCGAACTGGATCAACTAAAGGATTCAATTCATAACACAGTTTCTTTACCCTAGCAGTGATTTTATCGAACATTATGGGCTCTCGATGCCCGTCTCTCTTGACTACATACATGATTTACTTGCGATTTAATTTTATATAGAGGGGTCTACAAAGACCCTTAATCAGGTTGTTTGGTTTTGGGGTTGAGGCATAAAGTTTAAGCAGGGTTAACTGAATTACTAGAAATCAGCATCAAAACTGATTTTAGTTTCTTGATCTTCTTGGTTGAGCACTCCTGCTTTTTGATATTCTGACACTCGTTTTTCAAAGAAATTTGTTTTTCCCTGAAGTGATATCATATCCATAAAATCGAATGGATTGGTTACATTAAATTGCTTATCACAGCCCAACTCTTGTAACAAACGATCAGTTACAAACTCAAGATACTGCGTCATCAATTTCGCATTCATTCCAATCAGACTTACTGGAAGAGATTCAGTAACAAATTCTCTTTCGATATTGAGTGCATCAATAATGATTTCTTCAATACGCTCTTTGGGAACTTTATTAACCAAATGGTTATTGTGCAGATGAACTGCAAAATCACAATGGACCCCCTCATCTCTAGAAATCAACTCATTTGAAAAAGTAAGCCCAGGCATAAGACCTCTCTTCTTCAGCCAATAAATAGAACAAAATGCTCCTGAAAAGAAAATCCCTTCAACAGCGGCAAATGCAATTAAACGTTCAGCAAATGAATCCGACTCAATCCATTTGAGTGCCCATTTGGCTTTCTTCTGAATAGCTGGAAAAACGTCAATCGCTTGAAACAATTGATTTTTCTCTTGCTCATCTTTTACATAAGTATCGATTAGTAAAGAATATGTTTCAGAATGAATATTCTCCATCATGATTTGAAAACCGTAGAAAAACTTAGCTTCTGAGTATTGAACTTCATTGACAAAATTTTCAGCTAAATTTTCATTTACAATTCCATCCGAAGCAGCGAAAAAAGCTAAAATATGTTTTATAAAGTACTTTTCATCCTTATTCAACTTGGTTTCCCAGTCGGTTAAATCTTGGTGTAAATCAATTTCTTCTGCGGTCCAAAAACTAGCCTCCATCTTCTTATACCATTCCCAAATATCATGATGTTCAATTGGAAAAATTACAAATCTGTTTTTGTTTTCTTGAAGGATGGGTTCTACTGCTTTTGTCATATTCGTCATTAATAAATTTTTTCACTTCTATTTTGTCTCTTACAAAGATTGAAAATTGTTGCGATAAATGAAAGCCATAATTATTCACAATGAAGCTTAGTTTTTAACAAAAAACACAAAAAAGAGTAAAAAAAGGAAAAATGTGTTTTACTTAAAATATTAATAATCAATGTTTTAAAAACCAATAAATGGGTTGAACCCTTGTAAACATTGAATTATTAAGAAAAGTTTTTTTTTGCAACTTGATCCAATTCATTGTACCAATCTTCTCCAAATTTTCTAATGAGTGCATCTTTAACAAATTTATATATCGGGATTTTTAGTTGAGCACCTAAAGAACATGCTGTCTCACAAATTTGCCAATGATGGTAATTAACTGCACTAAACTCCTTGTATTTTTGAACTCTTACGGGATACAAATGACAGGATACCGGTTTTTTCCAATCCAACTTTCCATCTTTGTGTGCATTTTCAATACCGCATTGTGCAACTCCTTTGTCTGTAAATACCGTATAGGCACATTCTTTACCATTTACCAGAGGGGTTTCCCATTCTCCATGAAAGCCTTCGATGAATTTTCCTTGTTCTTTTATTGCTGCTTTTCCATCTGAATTTAAATAAGGTGCAATATCATCATAATTATCTTCAAGAATTTGAAGTTCTTCTTTTTCTAGAGGGGCGCCTGCCTCGCCTTGGACACAACAAGCCCCTTTACATTGAGAAATATTGCATACAAAATCACAATCCAAGAGATCTTCGGAGACTAATGTTTTTCCTATTTGTAGCATATTTCAAAGATACAAAGGTTATTGTCAAAAAAGAAGCTGTTTGAAATCTAAAAATAATCAAGAAAAAAAGTACTTTCGCAAAAAAAAATGAACATTAACGCTAAAGAAATTTTTACTGCAGGAATGATTCTTTTTGCAGTGATAGATATTGTTGGAAACATCCCTGTAATTATTTCTCTTCGAAAAAAAGTAGGGCATATCCAATCCGGTAAGGCCTCAATTGTTTCTTGCTTTATAATGATTGGTTTTCTATTTTTAGGTGAAGAGATATTGAACCTCATCGGTATCGATATTAATTCCTTTGCAGTTGCTGGTGCATTTATTATATTTTTTTTGGCAATTGAAATGGTTCTCGGGATTAACCTTTATAAAGACGATGCTCCAGAAACAGCTTCAATTGTACCTTTAGCTTTTCCGATGATTGCTGGTGCAGGTACGATGACTTCATTGCTTTCTCTTCGAGCAGAATTTGAGGTCATCAACATCATTATTGCTATTGTTATTAATATCATTATTGTTTATGTTATTTTGAAATCTTCAAAAAAAATAGAATCTATTTTAGGGGCTTCTGGAATCAGTATTATTCGTAAAGTTTTTGGGGTAGTTCTTTTGGCAATTTCAGTAAAACTTTTTACAACCAACATCAGTCAAATCATATAAAACAGTAATTCTCTTTTTATTTTAGTGTTTAGAATACTAAATTTGTAAGTGTACTACCCTTAATACTTTTAATTCAAATTGTATGAAAATTTTTATTCGAATAATGATGGTTCTAGCTCTTGGGATGCTTGTTTTTAATAGCACTAGAATAGATTTTGAAGCACCATTAGATGGAGACAGTAGCGTAGCATTGATAGGAGTTATGGCTTCGGCTTGTGCCTTTTTACTATTGTTTATACTTTTGTTATCTAAAAAAATAGCGGCTAAGGTTAACAAAAAATAGCCTCAATCTAAGGATTCTTGTTCAATAGCTCTTTTGTCTTATCAATGAACTCATCTTGATTATGAACAATCTGCAAAAAAGCTTCTTGATTGAAAAGCTGTAGTGCCATAAAAGATTTGATTGAGTTCAAAATTAAAGCTTCGTTTTCCATATTAATGGATACCCCTTGTTGCTCAAAATAAACCTCAATATTTTCAAGAAGTAGTTTTTTGTTTGCTAGTGGGGTTTGAATAAAATCTTCTTTGGATTTAAAATCATAAAGGGAACGGTTTTTATCCAACTCTAAAAAAACAAAATGACTTACAAGATTGGAGCGAATGATGTAATTATCCCACTCTTGATCTAGATTTAATGATCCAGGCACATACTCATCGGGAATTATGCCTCCTCCTCCATAAACCACTCTCCCCCTTGGGGTTATGTATTTCAAAGAGTCATTTACCGGAATACTCTCTTTGGTATGAATTTCTCCAGTTTCATATCGTTTGCCTATTTCGTCATAATAGTCTTCTTTACCCTCGTTAAACGGTCGTTGAATGGAGCGTCCTGTTGGTGTGTAATATCGGGCTGTTGTCAATCGAATAGCATCTCCAGAACCAAGGGGTATCTGCTGTTGAACCAAACCTTTCCCAAAAGAACGGCGCCCAATAATATGAGCCCTATCATTGTCTTGTAACGCTCCTGCAACCACTTCACTAGCCGAAGCAGATTGACCGTTTATCAATACATAGACTTGTCCTTCTTCAAAAAGACCTCCTTCAGTAGCCACAATAGATTTTCTCTTTCCTTGATTACTTTGTGTGATAATCATTGTTTTCCCTTTGGATAGAAAGGCATCGGTTATTTCTTCAGCAATGTGCAAATATCCTCCAGGGTTATCTCTAAGATCGAGAACTAGTTTTTTTGCTCCCTTTAGCTTTAATTCATTTAAGATTTTTCTAAATTCTTTGCCAGAGGTTTCAGCAAAACGATTGAGCTGTATATAACCAACTCCTTTTGTTAAGAGATACCCATAAACCGATGGAATAGGCACCTCTCCACGTTCTACATCAAAGTTTAGAAATTTTTTTGTTTGCTTTCTATAGATTTTTAACTGAACTGTTGTTTTTGGCTTTCCCTTTAGTGTTTTTATGATTGATGCGCTGGTTCTGTTTTGACCGTATAAGGTGTCTTGATTCGCTATTAAAATTCGATCTCCAGGAAGAATTCCAACAGCTTTACTTGGCCCTTTTTCTAATACTCGAACTATACTTACAGTGTCCTGTTCCATAAAAAAACTAACTCCTATACCTACAAATGTTCCTTGCATTTCTTCATTAATCATTTGCATTTCTTCCCTAGGAATATATACTGAATGGGGATCCAGTTGACTGATGGAATTGTCAATTATTTTATTTACCAAACTATCCATGTCAATTTCATCAACATAGTTTGATTCGATATATTGAATAAATTTAATTAGTTTTTGACTGCTCCCAATTTTAAAACTTGTAGCATTGAAAACCAATTGTTGATTACTCCCTATGGTGAAGCCTAAAAAAAGAGAAAGAAGTACGATTATCCAAAGATATAAGTTGTTGTTTTTCATAGTAAGAGTGCATTAGGGAAGGTGGAGCAATTCAATTCCTGCTTTTTCTAAAAAGTCCAATCCAGAAGTGTCTTTATACGCCGCAGCATATACTACTCGTTTGATTCCTGCCTGATGAATCAATTTTGAACATTCTCTGCAGGGGGATAAGGTTATATATAGTGTAGCCCCATTACAGGACTGTGTTGATGCAGCTACTTTTAAAATTGCATTGGCTTCAGCATGAAGAACATACCATTTCGTATAATGATCTTCATCTTCACAAATATTCTCAAAACCAGATGGAGTTCCGTTGTATCCATCCGAAATTATCATCCGTCCTTTGACAATTAAAGCCCCAACTTTTTTGCGTTCACAATATGAAAGTTGTCCCCAAATTTCAGCCATTTTTAAATAGGCTCGATCGTATTTTATTTGTTTATTCATTCTATGCTAATATACTTTAATATTAAGCTATTGAAAAATCATTAACCCTTATTTAGGTTCTTAAAAATGATTTTTTAGTTGTTCTTAATTAACGATTTAAGAATCATACTTTTTAGATTAAACCAAAAAGCCAACAACCCACTCATTCGTTTTTTAGGTCTTTTACCTTTTCCAAGTCTGTGAATTTGTAATTCATACCATGGCAATTCAATCCCGCCCATTTTGTCAATCATTTTGATTCCTGATGATGGAAGAGGAGTTACGAAACCTTCTATCTTTCTACAAAAAATATCTTGAGCCAATTCGGGATATAAACAAAAGGGTCTGGCCAATCCTACAATGTCTAAATTACCATCAATCAGTGCTTGTTCCATAATGCTTACCGTTCGAAAACCTCCCGTAAGCATTAAAGGTTTGGTTGTTATTTTTCTTGCCTTTTGGATATAATCTAAAAAATATACCTCGCGCTCTTGGGTACTCTTTTTTTGCTTGAGACCCACCATAGCAGGTTTTTCATAGGTCCCTCCAGAAATTTCAAGCATATCTATTCCTTCTTTTGATAAAATTCGAATTACTTCTAAAGATTCTTCTTCCGAAAACCCACCACGTTGAAAATCGGCAGAGTTAATTTTAATTCCAATAGGATATTCTTTCCCAACTTGAGTTCGAATTTCTCGGTAAATCTCAATCACAAAACGCATTCGATTTTCAAGGATTCCACCCCATTTATCTTTTCTTGTGTTGCTTAGAGGAGATAAAAATTGACTTACTAAATAACCATGTGCTCCATGGATTTGGCAGCCAGTAAAACCTGCATCTTGGATTATTTTTGCCGTATTACCAAAGCGTTTGATTATTTTCCATATCGCATCTTCACTTAGTGGGGTCGGTTTTTTGAACATTCTAGAGGCTGCTCCCATTTTTAAAGAAACGGCAGAAGGAGCAACAACCTCCTTATTGATTGAAGCGAAGGCTTGACGACCGGGGTGATTCAATTGTGGCCAAATGTGGGTTCCCGTTCCTTCGCAAGATTTTGCCCAATCTTGCAATAATTTAAAACTTGATCGATCTTCAACAACTACATTTCTGGGTTCCCCCAAAGCCCTAGAATCAATCATTATGTTTCCAGTAATGAGTAAGCCAGACCCTCCTTTAGACCATACTTCATAAGCTTTTATTAAATTTCTGGTAGGTGCATTTTGTAGCGTCCCCATATTCTCACTCATTGCAGATTTTGCAATTCTATTTTGTAAAAGTGTTCCGTTAGGAAGTTTAAAAGAAGAAGCTAGGTGTTTCATCAAGTTGATTTTTTAATGCCGATGAAGATACAAACTTATCTTTTATCCAACCTCAAAAAATTACTTTTGAGACACACTAAAATGGGCTAGATTTTGCCATCATTGTCAAAGCTTGTGAGAGTATCATTGCGCCAACTATTAACTGCCACTTGGAGCTTGAAATTTTTAAAATTTTAATAACAAAAAAATTGAGCATCAACAAGCCCACCACAATACAAACCTGAATAACTTCGATTCCCAAAGTAAAAGAAAGTAATTCTGTTAATACATCCTCCTCTGAAACAATTAGTGAAAAATAACGTCCAAATCCCAAACCATGGATGATTCCAAAAACAAAAGTAATTAAAGAAGGGAAAAGAGTTTTAAAATTAGATTTTATATTGGCAATTAACGGAATACAACTTAAAGCAATTGTTAATGGAATTAGAAATTCAATCCATATCGCTGATATGATTATTTCAAAATAATAGTTTCCAAAGAGTGAGAGAGTATGACCTAATGTAAAAAGGGAAACCCACCAAAAGAGTCTTTTAAAATCATTAAAACTGAATGGAAGGCAAAGTGCTATTATGAAATAAAAATGATCCAAAGCTTGGAAATCCAGAACATGATTAAATCCGAGTTGAGCATAAAATAAAATTGTTTCCATTAGTAACACTTTTATAGTCCGCGCTCTTTTTGAATTTTTTCATAAGCCGCTTGAACCTGTTGAAATTTTTCTTCTGCTCCTTTCTTAAGAGCTTGATCTGCAGTAGTTAATTTATCTGGATGATGTTTTTTAGCCATAGTCCTGTAGGCCTTTTTAACCTCAGCATCGGTAGCATTTGAATCTATTTCTAAAATCTTATAAGCATTTCCCGCTTGTTGAATAAACATGGCTTTTACACTTTCAATGTCTATCCTTCTGATTCCAAGAGCGGTAGCAATTTGTTCTATCTTATTTATTTCTGGCTGAGAAACACTCCCATCGGCATTAGCAATTCCAAAGAGAAAGTGAACAATTTGTAAACGAGTATTATAAGGCGTACTGGTCACAAATAAGCGAGCAATTTTTGAAAGATCTTGAGCTTCTTTTTTTATTTCTTTGTTGAATCTTGAAAAAATTGTTCCAGCATAATCTGCCCCATAATTTGCAATAAAATAATTACGCACAAACCGCAGTTCTTTTTCTTCAACCTTTTTATCTGCTTTGATTACCATAGCAGCAAGTGCTAATAAGTTCAACTCAAATTGGTTTGACCCCATAGTTCTGTAGCTTGAGGTCTTGAAAGAAGTATTGGAAGATTGTTTTATCAATCCATCAATCATACTTCCTACAAAATATCCCAATACAGCCCCACCAAAGCGTAAATAAGTATAACCCAAAACAGCGCCAATCCATTTTATCATTAATCAGAAATTTTTCATCAAATATAGTTTTAACTTTAAAAAATAAAGTGAACATTATCTTAAAATGAGGCAAAATGATAGAAACTTTTTATCTTTGTATAAATTTAATAATTAGTCTATGTATCCAGTAGAATTTGTACAACCTATGCGCGATGAATTAACCGCGGCAGGATTTAAACAATTAAACGAAGTAAGTCAAGTTGACGAGGCCATAAATGCAGAAGGAACAACATTGGTTGTGGTAAATTCTGTTTGTGGATGTGCTGCTGCAAATGCAAGACCTGGTGTTCGTTTTTCTTTAGATAACGATAAAAAACCAAGTAACTTAGTAACCGTTTTTGCTGGTGTCGATTTTGAAGCTACAGATCATGCTCGTTCTCTTATGGTTCCTTTCCCTCCATCCTCTCCAAGTATGGCTTTGTTCAAAAATGGTGAGTTAGTTCATATGCTTGAACGACATCACATAGAGGGTAGACCGGCTGAAATGATTTCTGAAAACCTAAAACAAGCCTATGATGAACACTGTTAATTTTTAACCAAATTCAGTCCATCTTAGAGAAACAAAATTTTAATGTATAAAATTATCGCAATTCTCTTCTCAGTTATTTTTTATCTGAGTTTTGGTTTGCTCTTGTTAATTTTTCATGGAATTCAAGTAATTACACGAAATCTTTTTGGTTATCAAGCCCATAAAGTTTCTGTGGACATTCTCAACTTTTTCTTGTTGAGGTGTCTTAATCTTTTGGGAGCCCGAATTCATTTCAATAATCCCTTTGATTTACCTACTAATCGTCCTCTCATCATTGTTGCTAATCATCAAAACACCTTCGATATTCCCCCTCTGATTTGGCATCTAAGAAAACACCACTTAAAATTTGTCAGCAAAAAAGAATTAGGGAAAGGAATTCCCAGTGTGTCATATAATCTTCGTAACGGTGGTTCTGCTCTAATTGATAGAAAAAAACCCAGAAAAGCGATTGATGAAATTGATCGGCATGCACAGTTTTTGAGTAAAAACAATTGGTCAACTCTTATTTTTCCTGAAGGAACAAGATCAAAAACAGGAATTCCAAAAAAATTTAAAAACAGAGGTATACAAACTTTGATTGAAAAAATGCCAAACGTTCTTATTGTCCCAATCACAATCAACAATTCATGGAGATTTAATCGATGGGGTAACTTTCCTCTTCCTTTAGGTATAAGAATGAAGTTTGACGTTCATCAACCAATTGAGCCACCTGTTGATCTTAATCGAGATTTTTTTGATTCAATCGAGAAAACTATAACCGATGCTATTCTTATTGATTAATTCCCACTAAAATTTGCTTCCCTTTTTTCCAAAAAAGCCTGAGTGCCCTCTTTAAAATCTTCCGACCCAAAACAGATTCCAAATGCATTTATCTCAACTTCAAATCCGTTTTGATGTTCATCGTATGCAGCATTAATTGATTTAATTGCTTGTCCAATTGCAAAAGGTGAATTCTTTAATATTTTTTGAGCCAACTCAGATGCTGTAGATAATAACTCCTCTTGTGTTACAACTTGAGAAACCAAACCAAAAGAAAAAGCTTCCTCTGCATTAAGCATTTTACAACTCAAAATTAACTCCATTGCTCTTCCCTTACCAATAATTTGAGCCAAACGTTGAGTTCCTCCATAACCTGGTATTACACCCAAAGAAGTTTCGGGTAAACCCATCCGTGCATTATTAGAAGCTATTCTAATATGACAAGACAGCGCCAATTCGAGGCCTCCACCTAATGCGAAACCATTAATTGCAGCAATTACAGGTTTCTTCATCTGCTCTATAAATGTAAATACTTTATCCTGACCACTTTGAGAAAGTTCTTTGCCTTGACTGGGTGTAAATTCCGAAAACTCAGCAATATCTGCTCCAGCAACAAAAGCTTTTTCTCCGCTTCCTGTTAAAACAATTACTCGAATTGAATCGTCTTCCTCAAGGTCAAAGAAAATTTGATGAAGTTCTCTTAAAACTTCCTTATTGATAGCATTAAGCTTTGCGGGTCGATCAATTTGAACCCATGCGACTTGATCTTGCTTTCTTAATTGAAGATTTGCTGTATTCATACTTCTTTTTTTAATTGAATGATAAATGTAGTTCCTTTATCTTCTTGTGTTTTGTAGGTTATGGAACCATTTAGGGAGTCAATACTGTTTTTGACTATTGCCAACCCAAGTCCCATTCCCCCCGTTTTAGTTGTGAATTTGGGTTCAAAAACTTGATCTATATTTTGTGCGGAAATACCCGAACCATTGTCTTCTATTTCTATTTGAAGTCCAGAAGCTTCACTTTGTATTCTAACTTGAATCAATGGCTCTCTTCCTTGTGGAACCGACTGTATTGCATTTTGAAGTAAATTAGTCATAATTCTTATCCACTGCGTTCTATCCATATTCCAAAGAATTTGCTTTTCTGTGCAGGTAAACTGAATTACTCCTGGTTCAAAAATATCAATCGACAAAGATGTAATCTCAACAATATCAACTGTTTCAATACGAAGCTTCGGGAGGGTCGCAAAATCTGAAAAAGCGGTTGCAACCTCGCTCATAGTATCTATCTGTTCAATCATAATTTTTGAGAAATCCATTACTTTTTGATTAACTTTAGGATCATCTGGATCAAAACGCTGCTGAAAACTTTGAATTGATAAACGCATTGGAGTAAGCGGGTTTTTAATTTCATGAGCAACTTGCTTTGCCATTTCTTGCCAAGCGTGTTCTCGTTCGGATCGAGCTAGCTTAGCTATACTCTCCTCCAAAGCATCCAACATGCTGTTGTATGAATTTACTAAACTATCTACTTCTTTACTTGCATTGGAAATATAAATTTTCTCATTCCCTTTCAACAATCCAGTTCGATCAATCCTTGCACGAATAGTTTCTAAAGGTCTTGTCATATAGCTTGAAATAAAATAGGCAATAATAATTGCGACCAATAGCATAAAGAAATAAATCTGAAAGAGTCTAACTAAAAAAGTATTTAGTTCATTGGAACTGAAGGATACATCTTCGAAATAAGGAAAATATAGAATCCCATAAGGTTCATTTAATTTATTGAAAAGTACACTGTATGAATACTGAAATTTTCCTCTTTCTTTTTCGTTTTGAATTGTAATTCGTTTGCGTTTACTTTTCAATAATTCTTGTGTAATACCAGAGTTCAATACTTGGCTTTGGTCAACACTTCCAAGTTTCATATAAGAATAAAAGTATGGGATTCCGTCCAAAGAATATAAAGCGTATTCAACCTTGTGGATCAACGAAATTGATTCAAAAACATCGTATAATCTTAATTGTTTTTCCTTGCTTAAATCAAAAGCATTGTCCCGATTAAGGATATAAAAAAGGTGGTTTTTTACTTGAGTTTCTTTTCGTTCTAATCGTCTTAAGTTATAATCATCAGACTGAGAATAATATTGAAAAAAAGTAGCTCCCAAAATGAGTATAGAAGTCATAACAACCAACAAAATCATGGAAAAAAATACGCGTGATCTGAGGGAGAATTTACCTTTTGACATCGTTATTTTTCATTTCTAAAGTTCTTGTAAATTCTGATTCCAAGCATTAATAGTATTGATAAACCAACAATGGATAGGATTCCGAAAATCCAATGAAAACTACTTTTTAGTACTGCCAAAAAAACAAGCGCAAACAAAATGAGCGTTGCTCCTTCGTTCCAAATTCTCATAAAAAAAGAGGAGTGGTGAAATTGATCTTGTTGCAATTCTTTGAAAATTAGATGTGTTTTATAATGATACAAGTATAAAAGCCCTACAAAAAATAACTTTATTAACATCCAATCTTGTGTTAACCAACTTGGCATAAGGTATAATAAGGTAAAAGCAAAGAAACTGGCTAAAATTGCCGAGGGCCAAGTGATTATATACCACAGACGCTTGGCCATCAATTTCAACTGTTTACTCAGTATAGCAGATTCAAATTCTGGCTTTTCCTGTGCTTCAATATGATAGATAAAAATACGGGGCAAATAAAATAAGCCTGCAAACCAGGTAATGACAAAAATAAGGTGAAGAGATTTTATGTAATTGTAATATTCTAGCAAAAGGATTGTTTTTTTAAGTTCTAAAGTACAAAAAGAAAGATAAAACAACTGTGCTTCTATCCACGGTATTGTTTCAATTCTTTTCTTAAAAAATATGCTGTCACAATTGTAGCTATTATCTCAGCAATAGGGAAGGATATCCAAATTCCAAATTCTCCAAAGTATTTAGGCAAAATTAAAATTAACGGGACAAAGAAAAATCCCTGCCGAGTAAGGGTCAATAAAAGTGCCGGAATTGCTTTTCCAATAGCTTGAAAATAGGCTGATCCTATCAATTGTATCCCTATAATTGGAGTGGATAAAAAAACCCACATTAAAACTTCTTTTGTTTTCAAAATGATATCGATATCTTGAGTAAATGCACTAGCAATTTGCTGTGAAAAGAACATGATTACCAGAAAAACAAAAGTTGCCAAAACAGTAGAATATATCAATGCTGTTCGAATAACTTCAAGAACTCGTTCTCTTTTATTTGCCCCATAATTAAACCCAGCAATAGGAACAAATCCTTGGGTTATACCTAAAATTGGAAATAATGCAAACATAAGCATCCGACTGATTATTGCATAAACAGCAACCGTTGATTCACCCGATAATTCAAAAAGAATATTATTAACCAATAGTACGGTTATACTAACAACTGCCTGTCTTGACAAAGTGACAAATCCCAAAGATCCAATCTCTTTTACAATTGAAAAATCAAGAGATAAATCTGAAATTTTTAAGTGTAAATCTGATTTTCCCGAGACAAAAAAATAAAATATGTAGGCCATACATATTCCATATGACAATGTAGTGGCCCAAGCGGCACCTTCCATTCCCCAATCAAAAACATAAATAAAAATATAGTCCAGCAACAAATTAGAAATGGAAGGAAGCATCATTGCGTACATCGCATATTTTGGCTTTCCCTCTGAACGAATTATGTTATTACCCATCATTGCTAATCCCAATACGGGTACCCCATACAGAACAATAGTATAGTATATTTTTGCAGGATGGTATAAGGCTCCTTTTCCTCCAAATATTGGAATTATAGACTCCATATAGATCAACCCCAATACCATAAAACTTAAGGTTAATAATAAAGTCAAGGTCAATTGATTTCCGAAAGTTTTATCGGCTTTAGACTTTTGAGTACTTCCTAAAGCTCTAGAAATAATAGAGCCTCCTCCCATTCCAATTGACATTCCCAAAGCTGCAATAAAAAAAGAAACCGGAAGAACTACGTTAATTGCTGCTATTGCATTGGAACCAATCCATTGGCCTACAAAAATAGTGTCAATTAAAATATTTAAAGACATAACCAAAATACCGATAGAAGCAGGAACTGACTGTCGAAGTAATAATTTACCAATGGGATCAATACCCATTTGAATCGCTTTCTGTTGCATCAGAACTTAACTTCAGCTAATGCCCATTCATCGATCCATCTACTCATTACACTAATCCATTCTTTGCGATCATTGATGCAGGGGATTACGTGCAATTCTTTTCCTCCTTTTTCTTCGAAATCCTCAGCTGCCTCCATCCCTATTTCTTCCAAAGTCTCTAAACAATCCGAAACAAATGCTGGGGTAACGATTGCCAATTCTTTAATCCCACTTTTAGCAAAATTAGCTACAGTTCGGTCTGTGTAGGGCTGTAACCAAGGATCAACTCCCAGTCGGGATTGAAAAGATGTAGAATAAGTCCCTTCTTTTAACTCTAAATATTCTGCTACTAGACGAGTTGTCTCATAACATTGATGACGATAACAAAACTCATGTGCTTTAGAGGCAGTGACACAACATTCTCCATTAATTTTACAATGTGATTTCGTTATGTCTGATTTTCGAATATGTCTTTCAGGTACTCCGTGATAAGAAAAAAGTAAGTGGTCCCAATTTATACCCTTTAATCCACCAGATATAGAGTTTGACAATACGCGCACATAATCTGGGTGATTATAAAAAGCTGGTAAAGAAGTCAACGAGATTTGGGGGAAAAATTCTTTTCTAAGTTTTTCTGCAAGAACAAGAATTGTCTCGGTTGTTGCCATTGCAAACTGAGGATATAATGGAATGATAAAAATATCATCTACTCCTTGATCAACTAATTCTTGAAGTCCTTTTTTAATAGACATTTTACCATAGCGCATAGCTAAACCAACGGGTACAGAAACATTCTCAGATATTTTGCCTTGTAGTCTTTCGGATAGGACAATTAAGGGTGAACCTTCATCCCACCATATTTTTTTATATGCCTTGGCAGACTGTTTTGGACGGGTATTTAAAATAATACCTTTTACTAAAATAGTTCGGAATAATTTGGGCAAATCTACTACCCGTTCATCCATTAAAAATTCTCCCAGATACTTTTTAACATCTTTAGGATTTGGGCTATCGGGGGACCCTAAGTTAACCAGTAAAACTCCTTTCATAGATTCTCTTTTTCATATAGCAGGATAGTCTTCTGCCGTTCAGCAATTTTACTGCGAAGATAATGACATTAAGTATTTTTTTGGGGTTGTTCCATACTTCTTTTTAAAAGCAGCAATAAAGTGGCTTGAAGTGCTGTACCCAATTTTTAATCCCACTTCATTCACATTATAATTTTTTGATGCTAACATTCTTCGAGCTTCCTCCATTTTATGATCTAAAAGGTAACCGAATACTGTATCACCATATAATTGTTTAAATCCTTCCTTCAACTTATTTAGACTTAATCCTATTGATTCAGAAAGTTTTTGAAGTGAAGGAGGTTCAGATATGTTTTTAAGAATTATTTCTTTTGCTAATCTAATTTTACGAATATTGTCTTCATCAATTAGAAATGGGCATTGCTCAATATCAGTATCTTCGTTCTTATTGAAATATAAACTCAAGAGTTCGTATACCTTGCCCTTTAAGTAAAGTGCTTTCATGCTTTCGTGAATATTAGAACTTAATATTTGACTCAGAACCACTGCCATACTGGGACTGACAACGGCATTGTCGTAATATTTTTTTGTGCTGTTCTCTGGACTCAAAAAATGAATGTGATCTGCATCTTGAGAAAATAAGCTGTGAAATTTTTTGATGGAAATCACAATTCCAATAATCCACGTATTGGGTTGTAATTTTAAATCAATCGGTAAATCTCTCTGTGGATTATACAACAAAATAGAATGTTCCTCCTTTACATTAAAAACATAATTCCCTGTATTAAACAAAAAATCACCTTGCCCTTTCATGCAAAAATGAAACTGAATAAAATTACTGCTAATATCGTGTGATTCGCGACTTATTTGATCCGTATCATTCTGAAGTCGAAATACATAAAAACCATCTTCAATTGTAATTCTAGAACTATTACTTTCATCGTTATTTTTTTCCATAATCTTTTTCAATTTATTTAGAAACACTCTAAATAACGTCTAATAAACAAGGCTTAATACCTCTATTTTATTGGAACTAGGCGTTTATGGAGTAAAATTAAACTCTTTGCGTTATTATTTATGCTTTTAACGTTACTTTTTTTGAAAGCAGCCCCTTACTTTTGCTAACGATTATATTAATAATGGAAGTTTCGAACAACAAGAAACATTTTTATGCCCTCGGGGTTAGTTATAAAAACGCCGATCTCAAAACAAGGGGTGATTTCAGCCTTGGTTTAGAACAAAGAGATGCCCTTATTCTAGAAGCAAAAAAAGAAGGTATTAAAGAAATTCTTATCAACTCGACTTGTAACCGAACTGAACTGTATGCACATGTTAATCATCCTTCTCAACTAGTCAATTTACTTTGTAAGTACTCACAAGGAAATTTGTCTGTATTTGCCGAGATTGGGTATACCCTAAAAGACAGTGCTGCAATTCATCATATTTTTAAAGTAGGTACGGGCTTAGACAGTCAAATCCTCGGCGACTTTGAAATCATTGGTCAAATGAAACAAAGTTTTTATCGTTCCAAAAAACTAGGAATGATTGAAGGTTTTATGGAACGTCTTGTTAATGCTGTCATTCAAGCAAGTAAGAGAATTAAAACTGAAACTAAAATCTCAAGTGGTGCTACTTCTGTAGCTTTTGCTTCCGTTCAATACATCATCAATACCATAGAAAAGATTTCAGGAAAAAATATTCTACTTTTTGGTACTGGCAAGATTGGAAGAAATACTTGTGAGAATTTGATTAAACATACAGAAAATGATCATATTGTTTTGATCAATCGCACCCATGAAAAAGCTAAAAGCATTGCAGGTAAATTTAATGTTTTGGTTAAAGAATACGGTGAATTACCAACAGAGATCAGAAAAACAGATGTTCTAATCGTTTCTACAGGTGCACAACAACCTACTGTCTCCAAAGATATTATTCACAAAGATTCTCCGTTGTTAATTTTAGATTTATCGATTCCCAGTAATGTAAATCCTAACGTTAAGGAGTTGGAGCATGTTAGGTTGATAAACTTGGATACACTATCTCAAATTACGAACAAAACACTACAAGATCGCAGGAAATATATTCCTCAAGCAGAATTTATTTTGGAAGAGGTGAAAGATGAATTTCTGGAGTGGTTAGGTCACAGACAATACGCCCCTGCCCTGAGAGCACTGAAAGCTAAATTGACACAACAACAAATTTCTGAAATTAAAACACAAGAAAAAAAAGAAGTCCTTTGTGTTTTTAATTCTGCAACTGCTACCATCTCAGAGCAAATGATTCAAAAAATTACTGGTCAAGTAGCCAATTACCTCAAAGAAAATCCATCGAAAGCAAACAGTACGCTCAATGTTATTAAAGAGGTCTTTCAACTTGACATTGAATCCCATGAATAAGGTAATTCGAATCGGTACTAGAGAAAGCGCCTTAGCTATATGGCAAGCTAATACATTTCAAGATTTATTGACTTCTAAAGGCTATTCAAGTGAACTTATTCCCATTAAAAGTGAAGGTGATTTAGACTTGGTTCAACCTCTTTATGAAATGGGAACAACTGGAATTTTCACTAAAACATTAGATACGGCTTTGCTAAATGATCGAATTGATCTTGCAATCCACAGTATGAAAGATGTCCCTACCCGTTTACCCGAGGGAATTGAGCAGGCTGCAGTATTGGAGCGAGGACCCGTTCAAGATGTAATAGTTCAAAAAACCAATGTGTCTTCTCTTCAAAGTCATCAAAAAATTGCTACTGGCAGTTTGAGAAGAAAAGCACAATGGTTATCAAAATTCCCAGATCATGAAATTGTTCCACTAAGAGGAAATATTCAAACACGATTGTCGAAGTTAAAAAATGAAAATTGGGATGGAGCAATATTTGCAGAAGCAGCTTTAGTTCGATTGAAATTAGAAAACAAAAGTGTAAAAATATTGGATTGGATGATTCCTGCACCTGCCCAAGGAGCTTTGATGATTGTTTGTAAATCACAAAACAAAGCTTTATTCAATATTCTAAAACAGTTCAACAAACCCGAAACTGCATTATGCACCCAAATAGAGAGAGACTTTTTACGTACCCTCGAAGGGGGGTGTACTGCTCCCATTGGAGCATTAGCAACTGTTGAAGGAGACAATATTCAATTTTATGGAGGTGTTTTTTCTTTGGATGGAAAACGCAAATTTATTATTAAAGAAACGTTCAAAAAATCATCAAATCAAAAAGGAATTAAACTCGCAAAGCAACTACTAAAAAAAGGTGCTGCAGACTTGCTTCAAGAATTAAAATCTTCCTTATGAGTAATGTAACTCGAATACTTTCAACAAAAGTACTTTCACAGGTTCAAAAAAATAGAATTATTGAATTTGGATGCAACTTCGTGGAAAGAAATTTTATTGAAACAGAGGCCATTTCGTTTCAATATTCAGAAAGTAAACACACCCTCTTATTTTCAAGTCAAAATGCGGTAAGATCGGTTTTCAAAAACCCAAATTATAAAATGATTTTAAAAGATAAAAAATGTTTTTGTGTAGGTGAAAAGACCAAAGATCTTTTATTCAAAAATGGGCAAAAAGTGAGTCATTTTGAAGAAAATTCATCAAAACTAGCCGATTTTATAATAAAAAACGCCCAAAATGAACGATTTTTATTCTTTTGCGGAAAAGAAAGACGAGCCGATTTAGAAGATCAATTGGGTGCCAATAAAATTCAAATTAAAGCACTTGAAGTATATCAAACCTTTTCGAAACCGAAAGCTGTAGGAGCATTCGATTTTGTACTGTTTTACAGCCCAAGTGGGGTTCATAGTTTTTTACAAAATAATAGCCTTAAACAAACGACTTGTATTTGCATTGGAACAACTACTGCCAAAGCTTTAAAAAATAAGTCAAAAAAAATTTTAATTGCCTCTAACCCAACAGTCGAATATATGATTTTTCAAATAAAAAAACAGCTACTACATCATGATTAAAAATGATTTATTTCTTAAAGCCTTGGCAGGAGAAACCGTTTCTCGACCTCCCGTTTGGATGATGCGCCAGGCAGGCAGATATTTACCCGACTTTATGAAACTAAAAGCAAAGTATGATTTCTTTACGCGATGCCAAACACCTGAACTCGCTACAGAAATTACGGTAATGCCCATTCGTCAAATTGGACCGGATGCAGCCATTTTGTTCAGTGACATTCTTGTTGTTTTGCAGGCCATGAATATTGAAGTTGAAATGAAACCCGATTTAGGCCCATGGATCCCCAATCCAATTCGAAATCGAGCTGCTCTTGACCAGGTTGTTGTTCCATATGCAGAAGAAGCCTTGGGTTATGTTCTTGATGCTGTTAAAATGACCAAACAAGAACTCAACAATGAAGTTCCTTTAATTGGTTTTGCTGGATCCCCTTGGACGTTACTTTGTTATGCCGTTCAAGGACAAGGGTCGAAAACCTTTGATAAGGCAAAAGAATTTTGTTTTACTGAACCTAAAATGGCCCATGAATTGCTTCAAAAAATTACAGATACTACAATAGATTATCTCAGAGCAAAAGTAGCTTCTGGTGTAAACGCCATACAAATATTCGATTCATGGGGTGGATTACTATCGCCTGAAGATTACAAAACATTTTCTTGGCCTTATATTCAACAAATTGTAAGTGCAGTAAAAGAACTAAGTCCGGTAATTGTATTTGGAAAAGGATGTTGGTTTGCCCTTCAAGAAATGTCACAATCCGGTGCAAGTGCATTGGGAATTGATTGGACCTGTTCTGCTCGAAATGCACGATACCTATCGGGAGGAAACATTACCCTTCAAGGGAATTATGATCCATCACAATTATTATCTCCCATAATAAAAATTAAAACTGATGTCACAAAAATGATTAATGCTTTTGGTAAAGATCGTTATATTGTTAATCTTGGACATGGTATACTTCCCAATATTCCTGTAAGCCATGCTCAGGCATTTGTTGATGCCGTTAAAGAATATGGAAGTTAAATAATTTTTCATGAAAGAACTTTTCTATAATTACATTTGCGAACTTCAAGAAAAGATCACCAATTCATTGGAATCCATCGATGGAAAAGCAACTTTTAAGGAAGATATTTGGAAACGATCAGAAGGCGGTGGCGGGAGGACAAGAGTAATCGAAGATGGAGCTGTTTTTGAAAAAGGAGGAGTGAATATCTCAGGTGTACATGGGAACCTCCCAAAGACAATGCAAACGCACCTTAATGTAAGCCAAACCTCTTTTTATGCATGCGGATTGAGCTTAGTTCTTCATCCAAAAAACCCATTGGCTCCAACTGTCCATGCAAATTGGCGATATTTCGAAATGTATGACCTCAACGGAAATATAATTGATCAATGGTTCGGTGGAGGATTGGATTTAACTCCCTACTATCTGTTTGAGGAAGATGCTATTCATTTTCATCAAATTTGTAAAGACTGTTGTGATCGACACGATTCAAGTTTTTATAAAAATTATAAAAAAAAATGTGATGAATATTTTTGGAATGCTCATAGAGATGAAGCTCGTGGAATTGGGGGATTGTTTTTTGATTATTTAAAGCCAACAACTCAAATGACTCTGAACCAGTGGTACTCATTTGTAACTGACGTTGCTGACAATTTTCTTAACGCATACCTTCCTGTTTTGAATCGAAGAAAAGAACTCCCTTTTACCAAAGAACAAAAAGATTGGCAAGAAATAAGAAGAGGTCGTTATGTAGAATTTAATTTAGTTCATGATAAAGGCACTCTATTTGGATTAAAAACAAACGGTAGAATCGAAAGTATTTTGATGAGTTTACCACCCAAAGTTCAGTGGCGATATGATTACTTTTCACAAAAAAAATCTCAAGAATCCAAATTAATGGACGTAATCAAAAAGCCCAGAAATTGGGTTTAATAAATTAAATCTACAAGGTTTTTACTAATTTAACCTTGAAAACAAAATATAAAAAATGAATACACTATCAATTTTAATTGTATTACCCCTTTTGGTAGTGTTTTCCTATGTCTTTGATGCTATTGCAAGAAAGACAAAGTTTCCTTCAGTAATTTTATTAATGTTCACAGGTATTATAATTCGTGTTGGAACGAATTTATATGGCTTTACAGAATTTGAGTTTTTAGATCAGTTGATTCCTGTTTTAGGAACCGTTGGTTTGATTCTTATTGTACTTGAAGGAGCATTGGAATTGAACATCAAAAAAGAAAAGCTCCCTATTATTTTGAAAGGATTCTTTGCTGCTGCTTTCATTTTAATTTTAAACATTATTACTGTTGCATGGGCTTTAGAAAATATCCTCGGGTTAGAGCATAAAACTGCTGTGATTTTTTCAATTCCATTAGCCATAATTAGTAGCGCAGTTGCAATACCCTCAGCAGCAGGTTTATTAAATCATGAAAAAGAATTTGTGGTATATGAATCTACTTTCTCCGATATTTTGGGAATCATGATTTTTAATTATGCAATCCGACAATTCGAGTCCAACCTGAGTCTAATTAGCCCAGAGTCTATGATTGCGCTAGGTATGCAAATCATTGGAGTTATTGTAGTTTCATTGTTGATAACCTACCTTCTTTTTCAGCTTCTCCAAAAAATTGAGCACAATGTGAAATTCTTTTTAATTCTTGCCCTATTGGTTTTGGTCTATGCTTTTGGTAAATTTTTCCATCTCCCTGCCTTAGTTACTATTTTTATTTTTGGTCTGTTTTTAAGTAATGTTCATATTTTACTCCCAAACTTCATGAAAAAATATTTAGATTTGAATCAGACTGAGAAAGGGCTTCACGAATTTCATATACTTACTGCAGAATCAACTTTTTTAGTCAAAACCTTCTTCTTTTTATTTTTTGGTTTTTCAATTAGCTTGACTCAATTTAATTCACTTAATCCTTTTATCTGTGGATTTTTAATTTTTTCAATCATGTTACTAATCCGATATGTTTATTTTACAGTTTCTACCCTAAGAATAAAGCCCTCTGCTCTGGTTTACATGTCTCCACGAGGTTTGATCAGCATATTATTGTTCTTACAAATCAAAGAAATTTCTTTTATTGATCCCTCCAACTCTATAATTGACGAAAGAGTTTTACTTATTGTTATTCTATTATCTATGGTGATAATGACCCAAGGTACCATGAAAAAATCAAAAGAAGGACCTGAGGCCGATCCTACAGAAAGCATAGAAGATGTAAGTACAAATTCTCTTGATGAATTCTTAGATGGAATCGCTGATGATAAAGATGATCTTACTTAAATAAAAAAACTATGTATCCCATTAAAAGAAATAGACGATTGAGAAGTTCAGAAACACTTAGATCCTTAGTTCAAGAAGAAATAATTACTCCCAGTGATTTTATTGTACCCCTTTTTATCGTTGATGGTAAAAATATAAAAGAAGAAATCCCTTCCATGCCCGACTATTATCGAATGAGCTTGGATTATATCAAAAAGGAGGTCTTAGAGCTTTGGAATATGGGACTTAAGTCTGTATTGCTGTTTATTAAAGTTCCCGAAGCATTAAAAGACAATATGGGAACAGAGGCAATAAACCCAAAGGGATTGATGCAAAAAGCAATTTCGAGTATAAAAGAAACTGTCCCAGAGATGGTCGTAATGACAGATGTTGCCCTAGATCCTTATTCATCTTATGGTCATGACGGAATTGTAGAAAATAATCAGATTATAAATGACACAACTGTCGAAATTCTTGCTCAAATGGCATTAACACATGCACAAGCAGGAGCTGACATTGTTGCTCCTAGTGATATGATGGACGGTAGGGTTTTGGCCATTCGAACTCTTCTAGAAAGAGAAAAATTTCACAATACTGGAATCCTCAGCTACAGTGCCAAATATGCTTCTGGATTTTATGGGCCTTTCCGATCTGCTTTGGATTCTGCTCCTGGTTTTGGAGATAAAAAAACCTATCAAATGGATTTCCATAACCGAAAAGAAGCCCAGATAGAAACAAAATTAGATGTTGAAGAAGGTGCAGATATCGTAATGGTTAAACCTGGTCTGGCTTATTTGGATATTATTCGTGATTTGAACAACCTTATTGAAATTCCTATTGCTGCATATCAAGTTAGCGGAGAATATGCCATGCTCAAAGCTGCAAGCCAAAAAGGATGGATTAATTACGAAGCTGTTATGTATGAACAACTCGTTTCATTTAAACGTGCTGGAGCTTCACTCATTGCAACCTACTGTGCTAAGGATGCTACTCGAATACTGACATAATTTATTTTTCGAAGTTGCATTTTTAAAATAAATCAATATATTAAGGTACCCTGAATTTTAATCATGCACAGAAAAATTCTATTATCTACTTCTATCCTCTTTTTTTCTTAAGTTGTATTGGAACGGATGTAACGGACGATTTTGTTGAACCGACAATTCGTATAGTTTCTCCGCAAATTATTTCTATAAAAGTTGGGCAACAATATTTTAATCCAAACATCATGGTAAAAAAGATATTATTATTAAGCGTACTGTTTTTAATGGGAATAAGTCATGGAAAAGCTCAGTGGACTCAAAAAAAAAGGAACGGGTTATTACAAACTTGGTACTTGGTTTCTGGAAGCGGATCAAAATTATACAGATCAGGGATTGACCAACCCCAATGCAACACGTGGAATATTAATTACCAGTTTATATCTACGTCATGGTATTACGGATAAAATTACCTTAATCAGTTACATTCCTTATGCTAGCGTTTATCAAAACAAAAAGTGAACACCTCCGGGATTGGAGGGCAATCGCGAGAAGCATTCAATAGTCTTGGGGATATTGACCTAGCATTTGAATATCAAATATTTAAAAAATCAGGCTGGGCATTCTCAGCATCATTGAGCCTTGGGTTCCCAGTGGAAATAGTTCGGGAGGAAGTGATGGGAGTTATCAAACTGGTGATGGAGAATTTAATCAAATCCTGAAAATACTTATAGGTACTTCATATAAAATTGGGAAACAACGGTTTTATGTCAAAGGTTCTCTAGCTTTTAATAACAGAAGTAATGGATTTTCTGACGAATATCGGATTGGCTTTGAGACAGGAACTCAATTATTTAAAGATAAACTTTTAATACTTACTCGATTGAATACAACTCAATCTTTATATAATGGATCGCTTTCTGCCGCAAATAGTAATGGGAGTATTTTTGCTAATAACATTGAAATTGTTCGCTATTCTGGAGAAATCAATTACTTTCTAAATAAAAAATGGAGTGTTTCTATTGGTTATAGTTCGGCCTTTTCAGAAAAAGTGATCTATAGTGCACCTGCTTTATCATGTGGTATCGCCCTTAAATTATGATCCATATTTACGCTCTGGTAAAAATGCATCAATTGGCATAGATAATTTTTTATTGGAAATTATTTCTGTTACCAGTTTTCCTGTAGCTGGTCCTAAGCTCCATCCCATCATGGAATGACCTGTAGCTAAAACTAAGTTTGAACAAGATGAATGCCTTCCAATAAAGGGCAATCCATCGGGAGATAAAGGTCTCAAACCGCACTTTGCTTGCTTTCTGTCTTTTACGTTTATTTTTAAACCCGAATAATATTGAGTTGCGGCTTTAGCAATTGCATTGACGCGATTCACTCGAATACTATGATTAATTCCCGCTATTTCCATTGTTCCTGCAAAGCGAGTAAATCCTTGCATTGGAGTAACTCCAACCTTAGATTCCATCAAAACAGAGGGTATTGAAATGCCCGTTGGAGCCTCTACATTGATTCGGTAGCCTTTTCCTGCTTGAACAGAGAGTGCAATTTTTAGCGGTTTCAAAAGTTCTTCTGTCCAAGCCCCTGCAGCTAAAACTACTTCATCTGCTTCAAAATTTTGATGATCAGTAACCACGGAAGAAATACTATTCCCTAGTACTTGAAAATTTTTTACAGTCGTTTCGGTATGAATTTCAACACCGCTTTTTAATGTATTTTGCTTCAATTGATTCATAAATAATTCAGGCGTTGAATGCGCATCACAACGATAATGAAAAGCCCCGGCAATATTCATTTGAATACCAGGCTGTAATCGATTTACCTCATCTACTCCTAATAATGAAACATCCAAACCCAAATCTTGAGCAGCTTGCATGACTGAATATTCGCTTTTTTCTGCTTTAGAAGTCTGAAAGGCCATCAACAATCCACGATCTTCCAGATGGAAATCAAAATCAAGAGATTCATGCATTTCATGATATAATCCTTTACTCAATTCATTTATTTCTTTAATCACCGCCAAAGATCGCTGAACATGTTTTTTGGAACATGAACGCATAAATTTCAATCCCCATGAAATAAGATCAGCATCTAAACGAGGTTTGATATAAAAAGGACTTGAAGAATTTAACATCCATTTCAGTCCTTTAGAAATCATTCCGGGAGAAGCCAGTGGAACAATATGACTGGGAGTTAAATACCCTGCATTGACAAAAGAAGCTCCTTCGGTTATGGTTCCTTTGTCCAATAAAGTTACTTCATGACCTTCTGCTCTTAAATAAAAAGCAGTAGACAAACCAATAATTCCCCCTCCAATTACAATTACTTTCTTTTTCATACTAATTTAAATAACTTGAAATCCTTCTGCATAAGGATCATCCCGATCAATGATTATGGTGTTGTATCCCGTAATTTGAGCACTCCCTTCGATACTCGGAAGAATTGCTTTCAGATTCCCTATACATGTTTCTTTCTCTACTTTTCCCTTGAACTTAGAGCCAATAAAACTCTCATGGATAAATGTTGATCCGACCTGAAGTTTTTCTTTTGCAAACCATTGTGCCATCCGAGCAGAGGTTCCTGTACCACAAGGAGAACGATCTATGGCCTTATCACCATAAAAAACTGCATTTCGGGCAGTTGAGCTTGAATCTAGGGTTTCACCTGCCCACAAAACATGACTGCATCCATAAATATTGGGGTCTTCTGGATGAATAAACTCTTGCACTTTGTTGATCAGATCTCGTAAGACTTTACTGTAACCAATCAAATTTGTAGCTGTATAATTCTCAACCCCTTTGAAGTTTTCTTGTGGATCTACAATGGCATAAAAATTACCACCATAAGCAACATCCACTTTTAATTTTCCAAGATCAGGATGCTCAATCTCCAAATCCGTTGCATATAGAAATGACTCAATGTTTGTAAACTTTACTGCACTGACTTTCTTACCTTCTTGTTTATAGTCAGCAACAATTAATCCTGCTGGTGTTTCAACACGAATTGTCCCTCTTTCTTTAGGAGAAATCAGGTTTTCTTCAATCAAAATGGTTATTGCTCCAATTAATCCATGACCGCACATAGGCAAACAACCGCTGGTTTCAATAAATAAAATCGAGACATCGTTTGAAACATCAATTGGTTCAAAGAAAAAGCTTCCGCTCATCATATCGTGCCCTCTGGGTTCGAACATAAGACCCTTACGAATCCAATCAAATTCCTCTAAAAAATGAAGTCTTTTTTTCATCATTGTATTTCCTTTCAACTTCAAAATAGGATTCGTAACTATCCGGACTGGATTTCCTGCTGTATTACCATCGACGCAAGTAAAATGAATGACTTTACTCATTTAATTTTTGATTAATATAAATGTCTATTTCGCGCTCCATAAGAGGAAGGGTAAGGGTTCCTTTTTGTAATATAATATTATGGAATTCGCGAATATCAAAATCTTTTTTAAGGGCTTGCTCTGTTTTCTTTCTAAGTTCAAAAATTTTCAATTCTCCCACTTTATATGCTAATGCCTGTCCAGGCCAAGAAATGTATCGATCAATTTCTGTGTTGATCTCATGGAATGAAAGAGCAGTATTTGCCGCCATAAAATCAATAGCCTGTTTTTTGGACCATCCAAAAGCATGGATTCCAGTATCAACAACCAAACGGCAGGCTCTCCACATCGAATAAGTCAATTGACCGAAACGTTCATATGGAGTCCTGTAAATCCCCATTTCTCCGGCAAGAGACTCGGTATACAATCCCCAACCCTCACCATAGGCAGATAAATACAAAGACTTTCTAAATTCTGGTATTTCATCTGGGAGTTCTGAGTTTAATGCCATTTGCAAATGATGCCCTGGTACAGCTTCATGTGCTGTCAAAGCAGGAAGAACATATAGGGGTCGACTGGGTAAATTGTATGTATTGACCCAATAATATCCGGGATTTGTACTCTGTGGTTGTGTAGGAATATAACGCCCACCTGTGTATTTGGGAGCAATTGCATCAGGTACTGAAGCAACTCCATAGGGAGTTCTTGGCAGTGTCTTAAAGAATTTAGGTAACTTTTCGTCGAGGCGTTTTGAAATATCACGTGCGCGCATCAAAAGCTCATCTCCGGTTTTAGCATAGAACTGCTGATCGGTCCTTAAAAAAGTGAAAAAGTCTTCAAAACTTCCTTGAAAACCAACTTCAACAATTATCGATTCCATTGCTTCTTTTATTTTCTTTACCTCTTTTAACCCCAATTGATGAACCTCATCGGCCGTTATTTCTAAAGTAGTGTAATAAGCAATTCGATTGTTGTAAAAAGCAGCCCCGTTTGGTGTTTGATTTACACCTATTGATTTTCGTGTTTTTGGATAATACTCTGTTTCAAAAAAAGTTTTGATTTTTTTAAACGAAGGAATAACACTTGTTTGAACTGTCTTTCGAGCAAGATTTAAAATGGAATCCTTTTCTGTTATTGAAAATTGTTCAGGTAATTTATTAAAGGGAGAAAAATAAAAATTATCAACAGCAGAATCTGTAATATGTCTTTTGTAGCTGCTTTCATATCCTTCAAAAATAACCAATGGTTGAGAAACACCTTCTTCAATTCCTTTTCTCAATAGGTTTAAATTTTGATCAACATAAAGAGGAATAGCCTCAAGCATCTTGAGGTAATCAATCGTTTGCTTTTTTGTGGTTAAAGGTCGAACGCGATAAACCAAATTATTATGGAATCCTGCATCTGACAAAAGAGGGTTCAAATGAATTTTGAATTCAAAGTTTGCAAGATGATCGTTCAACAAAAATTTGAGAAGTTCGAAAGAGACAAGATCACCTGTTGACAATTTTTCAATGGAGATTTCTTCCGTTTTTTCGAGTAAAGATTTATAAAATTTATAATCTGCTTGATGCCGTTCTTCCGAGTGATTACCGAGGGGGAAAACATCTGAGTCATAAGACTCATAATTTTCGTATTGGCCTATAAGATTTTGAAGTGATTTAGAGACATCAGTGTAAGGTGAACATCCTGAGGCTAAGTAAATAATTAGAAAAAAATTTAAAACTCTTTTCATACTTCAGCTTTTGTGATTTTATTGTTTAAAGTACGAAATATTTGGAGCGGATTGTCGTCTTTTAATGCTTCAGGTAAAAATTCAGCTGGGCAGTCTTGAAAACAAATGGGTCTCAACCACCGTTCAATGGATGATGTCCCCACAGAAGTAAAACGAGTATCGGTTGAAGCTGGAAATGGACCCCCATGATTCATTGAAGCACAAACTGCAACACCCGTTGGAACTCCTTCAAAGAGAATTCGACCCACCTTTTTTTGTAGGTTTCCTATAAGTGTTATGTTTTTCTTTATTTCCTTTTTACTTCCCAAAACTGTAGCCGTAAGTTGTCCTGGAAGTATTCGTATCAATTCTGAAATTAATGATGTACTTGGACTGTACACAACCATACTGAAGGGCCCAAAAACTTCTTCTAAAAGTTCTGGTTTATCCAAAACGCTTTCAACAGAAATTACTCCTACAGTCGGACTATTATCTTCTTGTGATTTTCTATACATTCGAACTCCATGGCTTTCTATTTCTTGAATTTGCTTTTGATAATTTTGACTTATGTTTGGGTGCACCATATTATTTGCCTCTTCAAAATTCTGCAGTATTCGATCAACAAAAGAATCTATCTCAGCTCCACAAACTAAAATAAGACCCGGATTGGTGCAAAATTGTCCAGCCCCCAACTGAATAGAGTTAGATAATTGAATAGGTATTTCTGAATCAGATGCTAAACGCTCTGGTAAAATGAGTACTGGATTTATACTCCCCATCTCAGCAAAAACAGGGATGGGCTCTTTTCTTTTTTGAGCAATATCATATAGGGCTTTACCAGCTTTAAAACTACCTGTGAATCCAACTCCTTTAATTTTGGGATACTCAACTAAATGGGATCCAATTTCAATTTTCTCTCCATGTAAATGAGCAAAAATTCCTGGAGACAAATCACACTTATCAAGTGCATCTATTATCGATCGAGCCACTAACTCACTTGTTCCTGCGTGGTAGGGATGACCTTTTAGAATAACTGGGCAACCTGCCGCAAGTGCAGAAATTGTGTCCCCTCCTGCTGTTGAGAATGCCAAAGGAAAATTACTTGCACCAAAAACAACTACAGGCCCAATAGGGTATAAAATTTTTCTCAAATCAGGTTTGCCAATTTCAACATCCAAGATGGCATTGACATAAGATCCCTCATTCAATAAGTCTACAAAGCTTTGAATTTGCTCCAAGGTTCGTGAAAACTCTCCCTCAGCTCTTCCATCTGGATAACCCGATTCCAATTGATATTGATTTAATATCAACTTTTTGTTTTCATCTAATTCAATTTTAATTTGAGCTAAAAAGCTAGCTCTTGTAGCAGCTGATGTATTGGAATACTCATCAAATACTTGATCTGCAAGTTCACAAGCTTGTTTTACAATTTCAATGGTAGCGTTTTCGTAAGAAGGGGGAAGTACTGTTTTTTCCTTTGCATTAAAGGTTTTAAAAGTAATTGTATTTAAAGTGTCTATTGCTTTTCCGTTGACTAGATTTTTACCTTTAATCATAAAAACATTTTATAATTTCCTAAATCTGGACGAGTAGCTAATGAATCATTGATGATCTTTTGAACTCGATCCCGTTCACTCCCTTTCAATTCAATTCGTGGTTTTCGAACATGACCCGTTCCGATACCCGTAGCCACTTCACATTGTTTAATGTTTTGAACCAATTGAGGAGAGATATCCAACTCTAAAAGTGGTAAAAACCATCGGTAAATTGACTTTGCTTCATCTATTTTATTTGCCTTAATATAAGCAAACACCGCAACGGTTTCTTTCGGAAAAGCATCAACTAAACCAGCTACCCAGCCGTCAGCACCCATTACTAAACTTTCCATAGCGAGTGTATCCACACCACATAGAATTTTAAATCTAGATCCAAAGCGGTTTATCATTCGTGTAACATTTGAGATGTCACGAGTAGATTCTTTTACAGCTTGAATATTACTGAATTGTTGCAGATTATCAAACATGTCCAAAGTAACTTCAATTTTATAATCCACAGGATTGTTGTAAATCATTATTGGAAGCTTACTCGCTTGTGCAATTGAAGTAAAATATTCAACAGTCTCATTGTCTGTTGCTTTATAGCGCATTGGCGGTAACAACATCAAACCATCGGCCCCATTTGCCTCAGCAGTCTGAGCAACTGCAATTGCATCTTGAGTAGATTGTTCTGCAATATTAATTATTACTGGAATTTTGTCTGAAATAATTTCTTGAGACTTTTTGAGCAATTGAAGTTTCTCATCCGCCGTAAGTGTACTGGCCTCTCCTAATGTTCCTCCTAAAATGATTCCGTGAACGCCTGCATCAATTTGTGCCCGAAGATTGAGTTCGAAAGCTTTTAGATTGAGTTTTTCTGCTTTATCAAATTGAGTGGTTAAGGCAGGCATAACTCCTTCCCATTTAAAATTTTTCATTTTTATTCAATTATTGTAATTCAAATATATGAAATCAAAATAGGCCGATTTTGTCTTCAACAAACAATATAAAAAATAAAGTTGGTAAGTAGCCCCTTTTAAATTCAACGTTTGAAAAGCAAATTAAAAATCTTTTTGAATATTTAGTCCAAAAACTAAATGCAATATTCTGTGGTATTAAAAAATATTTTTATTTAATTTTATAATTCTCAAATCTCATTTAGTGAATCTCATGGAATCTGAACAATTTAAAAGTTCGCTAGGTACAATAGAGATTAATGGAGATATTGACGGTGTTCAATCCATAAAAATCCTCCAAAATAAAATCTATAAAGAATCTAAAATTCCTAACGTACTTCAAGAGAGCGTTGAACAAGTCAAAGAATACATTGAAAAAAGACGAACTCACTTTACTTTTTTAATGAACCCAAAAGGAACTGAATTTCAACTCAAGATATGGAACATACTCCAGACTATTCCGTACGGGAAAACAACATCATACCTAAAAATTGCTAAAATTTATGGGAATATAAATGCAGTGCGTGCTATTGGAGCTGCTATTGGAAAAAACCCTATCTTAGTAGCTATACCATGTCACCGAGTTATTGGAAGTAATGGAAGTCTTGTTGGTTTTGCCTCCGGACTAGATAAAAAAATGGCTTTTACAAAATGAGGGCTTTGGAGTTCAAAAAAAGTTTGATTTTTAGCAATTACTTCATTTTTTAATTCACTAAATTTTACACTTATGAAAAAAATATTGAAAATTATATTTGGTGTTTTTATTGCATTATATGCACTACTTTATATCAGTTCATACAATTATGTAATCCCAGGGCTAATAAAAATTTATGGTACAGGCCATAAGACAGCTTTTTTACACGATTACGAAGTTTTTGATAATCGTATTGTTGAGGCTGCTTATCAACCTCAAGAATGGGCTCTTCACAAAAAATACAATACTGTTGAACCGACAAATCGATTATTAGAAACACATGAACAGTTTAAAAGTGTGGCTTATCTCATCATTAAAAATGATAGTATTTTTCATGAAAAGTATTACGGTGGATATTCGGACACCTCTAAAAGTAATTCTTTTTCCATGGCAAAAAGTATGGTAACCGGTATGTTGGGAAAAGCAATTGAGGATGGAAAAATTAAAAGTATCGATCAAAAAGTAGGAGATTTTTTTGAAGAATTTAAAGAAGGAAATGCATCTGATTTGACAGTGGGAGACCTAGCAAGCATGGCTTCTGGTCTAGACTGGGTTGAAGAATATTATAATCCCTTAAACATTACAACTCAATCCTATTTCACAGATGATTTACAGGCTTTACTACTTAACCGAAAAATAACGGGAACACCTGGTCAAGAATATTTATATTTGAGTGGCAACACACAGCTACTGGGTATGGTTATTCAAAAAGCAGTAGGGTCGAACCTTAGTGATTATTTTTCAGAAAAGTTTTGGAAGCCCATGGGAGCAAAAGAAAATGCACTTTGGCAAATTGACAGCAAAAAAAATGGAATGGAAAAAGCGTTTTGTTGTTTTGCTTCAAATGCAAAAGACTTTGCTCGATTCGGAAAACTATACAAAGATCATGGAAAATGGAATGGAAAAAAATTGATTGATTCCACATTTGTGGCTTTAAGTGTTCGTCCTCGATTTGAAAAAAGTCCAGAATATGGATACGGGTGGTGGCTTTCTGAAATTGATAAAAAACCTCTTTTTGCCATGCGCGGTCATTTAGGACAGTATGTAATTGTAATTCCTGAAGATGATTTGATCGTAGTTCGATTGGGTCATCTTACTGGAAAACTGAATGAAACAGATTTCCCTGAGGTATTCCACTTGTACATCGAAGAAGCTTACAAAATGCTTGAGAATGCTAAAAAAAGTTGATTTATCAAAAGTGTTGTTTTTGGACATTGAAACCGTTCCAGAGAGGAAGAATTTTGATCAACTAAGCGATTATCGAAAAGACCTTTGGGCTCAAAAATCTGCCTATCAAAGGAAAGAGGAAGAAACACCTGAAACTTTCTACAGAAAAGCTGGAATCTGGGCGGAGTTTGGAAAAATAGTCTGTATTTCTGTGGGGTATTTTATACTTCAAAAGAATCTTCGGAACTTTAGAATTAAAACCTTTTTTGGAGAAGAGGAGCAATTGCTTCTTGATTTTAAGGAATTATTGGACAATCATTATAATCTTCGAAATCACATTCTTTGTGCACACAACGGAAAAGAATTTGATTTTCCATATATCGCAAGACGTATGATTATTCGAGGCGTTGATTTACCAAAAAGTTTAAACCTTTTTGGTAAAAAACCTTGGGAAATCCCTCATATTGACACCATGCATTTATGGCGTTTTGGAGATTTTAAACATTACACATCTCTAAAACTCTTAGCAGAAGTTCTCGGGATTCCATCACCTAAAGATGACATTGATGGAAGCGAAGTTGCCCGTGTATTTTATGATGATAAAAACATTGATCGAATTGTGAACTACTGTGAAAAAGATGTATTAACAATTGCACAAGTTATTCTCCGGTTCAAAAATGAACCTTTACTAGAAACCAATGAAATTATATGGCTCAACTAAATTCTAAGAACGTCATTGAAGTTAAAGATTTTTCGCTTTCCATAGCTGGTAAAGCTATCCTAAAAGACATTTGCTTCAAAATTTCATCCAATGAAATAGTTGCTATGGTTGGTGAGTCAGGTAGTGGGAAATCATTGACTGCACTTTCTCTTTTGGGTTTACTTCCAAAAACTAAAACATCAATAGAATCGGGTAGCATTCAATTTGAAAAAACTGAATTATTGAATTTTAGTGAAACACAGTGGCAAAAACTTCGTGGAAATGAAATTAGTATGGTGTTCCAAGAACCTCAATCTTCTTTAAACCCAACAATGCGATGTGGTCTTCAAGTAAATGAAATTATTCAGAAACATTTCAAAAATTCCTTATCAAAAGAAAAACGGAAAGAAAAAGTTCTTGAAGCATTTAAACGCGTAAAACTTCCTTCTCCAGAAAGAATTTATAATGCCTACCCTCATGAAATTAGTGGAGGTCAAAAACAACGGGTAATGATTGCAATGGCATTAATAAATAAACCCAAATTGCTCATTGCAGATGAGCCTACAACAGCTTTGGATGTTCTGGTTCAAAAAGAAATAATTGATTTGCTCAAAGAGTTGCAAAAACAAACTCAAATGAGTGTATTATTCATTTCACATGACTTATCCTTAGTATCCCAATTGGCAAACAAAATTATTGTTCTTTATGAAGGAAGAATCGTTGAATCTGGTACCCCCAAAACCATTTTCAAACAACCTAAAGATAACTACACTCGAGCTTTGATTCATGCGCGCCCTAGTCCTAATCAACGTTTAAAGAAATTACCTACAATTAAAAATTATTCTGATCCTGTTGAGGAAAGTGAATTTATTGAACCAAAAGAACGCAGTATACGATTGGATAAACTATATAGTCAAAAGCCTATTTTTTCAGTTCGAAACTTGAGTAAAATATACATGTCTAAATCTGGTTTTTTTGGTAAGAAAGAAAGTTTTTTAGCGGTCAAAGATGTTTCTTTTGATCTTTATCCAGGAGAAACCCTAGGCTTGGTTGGAGCCTCTGGATGTGGAAAATCTACTTTAGGAAAAACATTGGTTTACTTAGACAAACCCACCTCAGGAAATATTGACTATGAAGGGACTTCTTTAAAGAAATTAATTCCTGAAGAAATAAGATCATTAAGAACCAATATTCAGTTTATTTTCCAAGATCCTTATGCCGCGTTAAACCCTCAGAAAAAAATTGGAGATGCAATTCTTGAGCCAATAATCGCTCACAAAATTCTTGAAAAACCTCATCAAAAATTCAAGGTAATTGATCTTTTAAAACAAGTGGGGTTAGCACCGACTTTTTACGACCGATATCCACATGAATTATCTGGAGGTCAACGACAAAGGGCAGTTATTGCTAGAGCATTGGCGGTAAATCCTAAAATATTAATTTGTGATGAATCCGTTGCAGCATTAGATATTTCTGTACAAGCTCAAGTACTCAATCTACTCAATGATTTACAAGAAAAACTCGAATTATCCTACATTTTTATTTCACACGACCTTTCAGTTGTTCAATACATTTCTGACAAAATCATGGTTATGGACGAGGGAGTCATAGTTGAATATAAAGAAGCTGATAAACTTTGCAGAAACCCAGAACATCCTTCAACTCAAAAACTTATGGAAGCGATTCCAAAAATGAATTTTTAAAAGCTTGATTAGGGTGCGGGATTAGGTAGTTGACTTTGAACTGATTCAATCTCCTTTAAAATGTCTTTAGAAAGGGAGATATTAATACTTCCTATATTTTCTTCCAGTTGTTCTACACTAGTTGCCCCAATAATATTTGAAGTAACAAAAGGTTGCATATTTACAAAAGCTAAAGACATTTGAGTAAGGCTTAAATTATGTTTTTTAGCTATTTGATAATACAATTCAGTTGCTTCAATAGCTTGTTTTCCATTGTATCGAGCTGCAAAATTAGGAAACAACGTAAAGCGAGCTTTAGGAGGATTATTTCCGTTTCTATATTTACCGGTCAAACGTCCAAAAGCTAGAGGAGAGTATGCTAATAATCCTACATTTTCTCGCAAACAAACTTCAGCAGTTCCAACTTCGAAATGACGAGTAAGTAAAGAATATGTATTTTGTAGAGTAATCATTTTAGGTAACCCCTTTCGTGCCAATTCCATATATTTCATAATCGCCCAAGGGTTTTCATTAGATAAACCAATTTGCCTTATTTTACCAGCCTTTATCAATTCATTGAGATTATGCAAAATTTCTTCAAAATTTTCTACCCAAGGATCGTTAGGATCGTGAGTGTAACCACGTTTCCCAAAATAGTTGGTAATACGCTCTGGCCAGTGTAGTTGATATAAATCAATGTAATCGGTCTGTAGACGGTTCAACGACTTTTCAACCGCTTCAACAAGATTTGCTTTGTTGAAGCTAACCTTATCCCTAATATGTGCAGTATATGGCCCCGGACCAGCTGCCTTTGACGCTAAAATAACCTTGGATCTATTGCCTGTTTTTTTGAACCAATTCCCCATAATACGTTCTGTTTCGCCTTGGGTTGTGGCCTCTGCTGGGACAGGATATAATTCTGCTGTGTCAAAAAAATTAACTCCACGATCAAGAGCTAAATCCATCTGATCAAATCCTTCTGCTTCTGTATTTTGATTTCCGATGGTCATGGTCCCTAAACATATTTTACTAACCTTAATGTCGGTACCGGGTAATGTTGTGTATTTCATAAATTTAGTCTAAGTCTTGAAGAAGCTTCCCTATCTCATCCAATTTAGGAGCTAAGATTACTTCAATTCGTCTATTTTTAGATCGATTACTTGATGAAGTGTTTGGAACAAGCGGAGCATATTGCCCTTTCCCTGCTGCAGTTATATTTTCTGGAATTACACCATTATTTTTTAGCAATAATGTTACTATAGATGTAGCTCTTTTTACTGAAAGATCCCAATTCCCAGATAATTTTGAATCTCCGATATACGGGTCATCGTCTGTATGACCTTCAATTAACACCGCAATATCTTTATTTTCTTCCAAAACCATCGCGAGTTGTCTGATTGCTTGTTTACCTTCAAAACCAACTGCCCAACTTCCGGATTTAAACAACAGCTTATTTTCCATAGAAACATAAACCTTTCCATCTCGTTGTTCAACGGTCAATCCTTTTCCGTCAAAACTCATAAGCGCTTTGGTTAAAGAGGATTTTAAATTAGAAAGTAGTGCTTCTTTATTTGCAATAACCTGTTCTAATTCATCAACTCTTGTTATTTTAGAAGCAAGTTCATTTTTAAGTGAATCTAGGTCTGAACGTTCCTCCAACAATTCCGATTCTTTCAATTGTATTTGATCCAATAAAGTCCTGTTTTGTTCAATACTTTCCTGTAGTTCTGCATTACTGTTTTTCTCCAAAGCAGTGTATGAGTCTTGAAGCGTTTCAAAATTCTTTTTTGAACTCTCCAGCTCCATTTCAATTTTTTCAAATTGAGACATGAGATCTCCATAATGATAACGCAAAGAATCATAACGAACAACGAGCTCGCTGTTATCTTTTTCTAAAGTTGAGTGGTCGATTTTTAATTGAGCGTAGTTTCCTTCTATTTCGTTGAACATTTTTGAAGAAACACAACTTACTAAACTAAGGGAGTAAAGCGATAGAAATATAAATTTTTTCATGTTATGCAATTATTTTTTTTTAAATCTAATTCGACAGCAACTGGACAATGATCGGAATGATGGGCTTCAGATAAAATATAGGCTCTTGAAATTTTAGGGCTTAAGGGTTCACTTACCATGGCATAATCTAATCTCCAGCCTTTATTGTTTGCACGAGAATTCGCACGATAACTCCACCAACTGTATTGGTTCGGCTCAGTATTGAACTTTCTGAAAGAATCAACGAATCCTTGATTCACAAAACGATCCATCCATGCGCGTTCTTCAGGTAAAAACCCTGAAACATTTTTATTCCGAACAGGATCATGAATATCAATAGCTTTATGACAAATGTTATAATCTCCACATACTATTAGATTAGGAATTTTCTTTTGAAGTCCTGCATAATAATCCCTGATTTCATCCATAAACTTAAACTTGTAATCTAAACGTTCTGAATTGGTCCCAGAGGGTAAATACATACTTACAACAGAACAATTATCAAAATCTGCTCGGATAACACGTCCCTCAAAATCCATTTGCTCAATTCCTGTTCCGTATTCTATGTGATTGGGTTTCTCTTTACAAATAATTGAAACCCCGCTGTACCCTTTTTTTTGTGCAGAAAACCAATAATGATAATATCCAAGTTTTTCGATAGCTTCTGTATCTACCTGTTCTTCTTGAGCCTTAATTTCTTGAAGACATAAAACATCGGGTTGTGCAGCCTTAAGCCAACCGAGGAAGTCTTTTTTAAAAGCCGCTCGTATTCCGTTAACATTATAAGAAATGATTTTCATCATAGCTAAAGTAAGCAATCTCTAGCTTTTATAAAACGGGATATGAAAAGTGTTTTTTTAAATCAACCTATTAAAAGGTTATTGAATTTTTTTTAACCAGTTTTTAAAATTTAACTTTTCATGCAAAAAGCCTCCCAATTCGTTAATGGATATCCGTTCTTGTTTCATGGTGTTACGGTCACGAATAGTCACAGTTTGATCTTCAAGTGTTTGATGATCAATAGTAATACAGTAAGGTGTTCCCAATGCATCTTGACGTCGATAGCGTCTCCCAACAGCATCTTTTTCATCGTAACTTACTTCATAATCCCATTTTAAATCTTCTATCAATTTTTTGCTAACCTCGGGAAGACCATCTTTCTTTACTAAGGGCAAGATTGCGATTTTAGTTGGCGCTAATATTGCGGGTAGTTTCAAGACTGTTCTTGAGCTGCCATCCTCTAAAGTTTCTTCACGTAAAGCCCATGAAAAAACGGCCAAAAACATACGGTCTAATCCCACTGATGTTTCAACCACATAAGGGACATAATTTTCATTTCGCTCGTGATCAAAATACTGTAACTTTTTCCCAGAAAATTCTTCATGACTACTTAAATCAAAATCCGTACGGGAATGAATCCCTTCGAGTTCTTTAAACCCAAAAGGAAATTTAAACTCTATATCCGCTGCGGCATCAGCATAATGAGCTAATTTTTCATGATCGTGAAATCGATAATTTTCTTCTCCCATTCCTAAGGAAAGATGCCATTTAAGTCGTGTTTCTTTCCATTTCTCATACCATTCTTTTTGAGTTCCAGGGGGGATGAAAAACTGCATTTCCATTTGTTCAAATTCTCGCATTCGAAAAATAAATTGACGTGCTACAATTTCATTTCTAAATGCTTTTCCCGTTTGTGCAATTCCAAAAGGGATTTTCATTCGTCCTGTTTTCTGTACGTTCAAAAAGTTTACAAAAATACCCTGTGCAGTTTCTGGACGTAAGTATAAATCCACTGCAGAATCAGCTGAGGCTCCTAATTTTGTTCCAAACATAAGATTAAACTGCTTCACCTCAGTCCAATTTCTAGATCCTGACTCTGGACATGCAATTTCAAGTTCTTCGATCAAATTCTTTACATCTGCCAGTTCTTCTTTTTCTAGAGACTGCCCTAAGCGTTTTAATGTTTGATTGATTTTTTCTTGATATCCAACTACCCTTGGATTTGTTTTGGTAAATTCTTCTTGATTAAAGTCATCACCAAAACGTTTTGCAGCTTTAGCAATTTCTTTATCAATTTTATTCTCGATTTTGGCACAATAGTCCTCAACCAAAACATCAGCTCGATATCGCTTTTTGGAATCTTTATTATCAATCAAAGGATCGTTAAACGCATCAACGTGACCTGAAGCCTTCCAAGTTGTTGGATGCATAAAAATAGATGCATCTATTCCTACAATATTATGATGCAGTTGAATCATTGACTTCCACCAGTAATCGCGAATATTTTTTTTGAGAGCAACTCCATTTTGAGCATAATCGTAAACAGCACTTAGACCGTCGTATATTTCACTTGAAGGGAATACAAATCCGTATTCTTTTGCATGTGAAATGATTTTTTTGAAATCTGTCATGGTACAAAAATAATCCTTTTTCGTATTTTACGTTAGTCAAATCTTATTTTACATGAAAAACTTAATATAAAGAGCTTGGAAGCGATTTTATAAACCTCTTTTTTCTAAAATTGTGCTTGGGTTGTATGAACGTTTTGATTCCAACTGAAAAAAATATCTGTGTACATTGTCAACTTCAACTTCCTTTCACTTATTTTCATTTGCAAGAAAACAATCCCATAAAACAGAAACTCAATACTAAGCTGAATATTAGACAAGCGACTGCTCTATGCTATTTTCAAAAAACAGCATTTTAGAAAAACTCCTTTATCAATTGAAATATAAGGGTCAAAAACAATTGGGAACTTATTTTGTAACCTTGCTGGGTCAGGAGCTAAAATCTTCAATTAATTATCAAGCCATCGATGCAATTATTCCTGTTCCACTTCATCGAAAAAGGGGGTATAATCAAGTTTCACTTTTTGGTAAAGCGATTGCTCATCATCTTGAGGTACCCTTCATTGAAAATGCACTTTATCGAACACGGAACACAAAAAAACTTACAAAAAATTTTTATAAAGACCGAGAAAAAATACTTGAAAATGCTTTTTATTTAGATTTAAAAGATTCTATGCCCAAGCACTGGCTTTTGGTTGATGATATTATCACAACTGGAGCAACTTTGGATTTCTGTGGAAGATTAATTCTTGAAAATCCAAAAAATGAATTAAGCATTGCAACAATAGGATATAGGATTTAAATGATTTATCCTTTAATTTGCACTAAAAGAAGATTTATGCGAAAAAACTTCCTCTACATTATTAGTGTAATTTTAATTTTATCTATTTCCCGTTGCGCTAAAAGAGGTACCCCTACGGGTGGAGCCAAAGACAGTTTGCCTCCCGTATTAATTCGAGCAGTTCCTCCATTAAATACCACCTTTTTTAATGAAGAGAAAATAACTTTATTCTTTGATGAATATATCAAATTAAAAGACATCAATAGTCAATTTATTACCTCTCCTCCATTAGATCCGAACCAATATAAAATTTCTCCTGAATCTACAGTTAGCAAAAAAGTTGAGGTCGAGTTTTTAGATTCTTTAAAATCAAACATTACTTATACTCTTAATTTCGGTTCTGCAATTGAGGACTTTAATGAAGCTAATCCTTTGACTTTTTTCAGTTATACCTTTTCTACGGGTTCAATAATCGACTCCTTATATTTGGAAGGGCTTGTAAAGGATGCTTATGAATTAGAAACTGAGCCTTTTATTTCTGTTCATTTATATCCTATAGATTCTACGTTTACAGACTCTACAATTTTCAAGAAGAAACCTTTTTATATTGCCAATACCTTAGACAGTGTATATTTCAAATTACAAAATATTAGTAAAGGAACTTATGAAATGATCGCCATTCAGGACGTAAGTAAAAATTATCTTTTTGATCAAAATATAGATAAAATCGGTTTTTTTGAAGATCCTGTAAAACTTCCTGGGGATACACTTCGCTTCCCTTTACTTTTTAAGGAGATTCAAAATTTTGACTGGACACGACCAAAATTTATAAACGATCATCATATTGTTTTTGGATATTACGGCGATCCTACGGGTAAAGAAATAAAACTTGTGAGTGAGGTTCCAAAAGATTTTAAATACCTAATCACCAAACACACAGAAAAAGACAGCTTGGATTTTTGGTTCACTGGTATCAAAGAAATTGATTCTTTGGTTTTTAAATTAAGTGGAAAAGACTCGATGATACAAAAAATCGTGAAACCTGTTCGCCCAATTCTCGATTCCTTGGATATTGAATTTTCTCATTCAGGAACCATTGATTTTTTGGATACACTTTCTGTGAAATCTACGCTTCCAATTATATCCATTAATGAAGAGTTTGTAGAAATTCGGGATTCAGATTCTCTAGTAATTCCTTTTAAATCTTTTATCAATAAAAATAAAAATCAGATTTTTTTAGATTTTGAAAAAACTCCAAATAATATTTACTCCATAAAAATATTACCCAATGCAGCTATTGATTTTTGGGGGGATACAAACGATACCATTCAGACGAGTTTGAACACCAAAAAAATAGAAGCTTATGGTGTAATCATCCTTTCTGTAAAAACAGATGAGGACTATAATTATTTCATAGAACTTCTTGATATAAATGGAGAGACTGTTAGAAAAGCATTAAAAAACGATAGCAGCCGTTACCAGTTTGATTATTTGAATCCAGGAACCTATGGTTTTCGTTTAGTAAAAGACCTAAACAACAATCAAAAATGGGATACTGGGAATTATCTCAAAAAAATTCAACCGGAGGAAGTTTTTTATATGGATGGAGAAATTGTTCTGAGAGCAAATTGGGATCAAAATGAAATCTTTATTGTAAAGTAAAAGAGTCTCTGTCGTTGAGGAAGTTTAATTGAGATCGTTTTGTAGCTTGTTTACTCTTATTTAAAGTAGCATAAAAGATTCCTTCTTTGTCAGTTGCACAAACAACGGTTGCTCCAAGTGTATCATAGACAGCAGATCTTCCAGAATAGGTATTCTGTTTGGCATCTTTTCCTATTCTATTTACTCCAAGAGTATAACTCATGTTTTCGATTGCACGAGCTTGCAAAAGCGTATCCCACGCATGGGCTCTTGGGCTCGGCCAATTAGCAACATAAACCAACAGATCATAGTCCATGGTGTTTCTTGACCAAACAGGAAATCGTAAATCATAACATATTCGGAGACAAACCTTCCATCCTTTAAATTGAAGTATTCCATCGTTTTTACCCGCCTGATAAGCTCGATCTTCTCCAGCTAAGGTAAAGGTATGCCGCTTGTCATAAAAGTATATGCTCTCATCTGAATTTATCCAAACAAAGCGATTGTAATACAACCCTTCTTCTTCAATTATCAGGCTTCCTGCAACAGCAGTGTTGTGTTTTTTTGCCCATAATAGCATCCATTGAATCGTATTTCCATTCATCTTCTCCGCTACGTTTTCAGGACACATTGTAAAACCAGAGGTAAACATTTCTGGGAGTAAAACTAGATCTGTCTCTGATTGAAGTTGTTCCAAATGCTTGTCAAAAAGTTTCAGATTATCTTGAGGGCGTTCCCAAGCTAAGTCCATTTGAATTAAGGCAACTTTGATTTCGTCTTTCATTGGAACTCTTTTAAATAAAAATACATAAAATAGAATTATTTTTATTGAACTATCCGAAAAGAATTTCTCTTTATTTCTTATATCTTTAGGGAAACAGAATTAATTTATTTGCTTTATGGAAAAAAAATATGTTGTCGCTTTTGATCAGGGAACCACAAGCACTCGAGCGATTATATTTAATAAAAAAGGGGAAATCGTATCAATTTCTCAAAAAGAGTTAAAGCAGTATTATCCAAAGTCGGGTTGGGTGGAACACGATGCGAATGCAATCTACACCGATCAACTTCAGGCCTTTGAAAATGTGTTGAAAGAAACAGGAATTGATCCTTCAGAAATTGCTTCTATTGGGATTACCAATCAAAGAGAAACTACTGTAGTTTGGAATAAAAACACAGGAGAACCCATTCATAAAGCCATTGTTTGGTTGGATAAAAGAACAACTTCAATTTGTGATGATTTAAAAGCCAAAGGATTGGAATCTTATATACATGAAAATACAGGTTTGATTATCGATTCATATTTTTCAGGAACAAAATTGAAATGGATACTGAATGAAGTTCCTCAAGCAAGAGCTGAGGCAGAGGCTGGTAATTTACTTTTTGGAACCATTGATTCTTGGTTGATTTACAAACTCACAAAAGGAGAAAAACATCTTACAGATCACAGTAATGCATCTCGAACCATGATTTACAACATTAAAAACTTAGCTTGGGATGATAAAATTCTAAAAGCGATGGATATTCCTCGATCCATGCTCCCTGAGGTTCAAGCATCCTCTTCTGATTTTGGAGCATTAGATTACAACGGTGTTTCAATTCCTATTTATGGAGTAGCAGGAGATCAACAGGCTGCTTTATTTGGACAAGGAGGGCATCGTGCAGGAGTTGCAAAAAATACATACGGAACAGGTTGTTTTATCCTACTCAATATTGGCTCAAAGCATTTGATTTCGAACAAAGGACTACTCACAACCTTAACCTGCAGCTTAGAAAATGAGCTTCCAAATTATGCTCTTGAAGGAAGTATATTTATTGGAGGAGCTTCGATTCAATGGCTACGAGACCAATTAAACTTAATCCAACAAGCCGCAGAAACCGAAGCAATTTGCCAATCCATCCCCCCTTTAGAGGATTTATATGTTGTCCCTGCTTTTGCTGGACTTGGTGCTCCCTATTGGGATGCCAATGCCAAAGGATCTATTACGGGAATTACATTGGACATCGGTAAAAATGAAATCATCAAGGCTACTGTGGAAGCCCTTGCTTATCAAACCAAAGATGTAATCAACGTAATGTTAGAAGACAGTGGCTCTACAATGGTAGCATTAAAGGTTGATGGTGGAGCCTCTGCTAATAATTACCTTATGCAGTTTCAATCCGACATTCTTGATGTAGATGTAGATCGCCCAAAAATAATAGAGGTTACTGCTTTAGGTGCTGCATTCTTAGCAGGAATTAAAGCCAGTTTTTGGACATATGATACTATTGAAAAAGTAAGGGAGCGTGAAGCCTTTTTTACCCCAAAAATGGAGAATCAGAAACGAATCCAAAAATACAAAGGTTGGCAAAAAGCTGTTGAACGAACCAAGTCGAACTAAAAAGTTTTAATTCTTGTATTTTACTTTTCTATTAATTTAGCATTTCTTCGGATCTGGTCGAAGTGTACCCATCCAACGATCCCAAAACAAAAAATACAATCCGTAATTTCCATTAAATTTTGAATGGTGTGCATTATGAGAAACCGACGTATTAAGCCATTTTCCAAAAAAATTTTTATTGAAACTTTTGGGGTACAATTCATATCCTAAATGTCCGTAAACATTGTACACTGTCATAAAAACCAGAAATACAAATAATGCGGACATATGGTATGGAATTATATAAATGACTGGAAAAATAATTCCTGCTTCAACAATCCCTTCTAGGGGGTGAAAAGCAAAAGCTGCCCATGGAGAAGGATTGGTCGATTTGTGATGAACTTCGTGAAACAGCCTGTATATTTTTGGATGATGCATGGTGCGATGTGTCCAATAAAAATAGGTGTCGTGCATCAAAATCATTAAAAAAACACTCAAAAACCAATAGCCTATCCCATGTGATTCTATACTTTGATAACGGAGATCAAATTCGCCTAACGGAGAACGTATGGCCACTAGTGCTACCAACATAAAAATAAATAGGCTCAACGAAGAGTAGCCTATTTCTCTGTAATAGTCTTGATTTTTTGGAAACCGATTTTGAATTTTTTTTGGAACCCACTTCTTCTTAAAAAAGACAAAGAAAAATAAAAAGAAAAATCCCGCAATCGTAAAATAACGAACTAAATTTGTGAAGGATTCCAATAACAAATTCAGTGATTGTAAGCTCCATAAATCTTTATTAAAGTGACCAATAATTCAAAGTTATAAAAATTATTACTCTGTTATTTTGTGAAACCCTAATGTAGGCGATTTAAAATATAAAAGCCACCAATCTGATCTGATTAGTAGTTTTTTTCAAGTCAATACTTCTACCCTTTTGCCGAAGCAACCAAATATTCTCTATTCATACGAGCAATGTTTTCTAAGGAAATTCCCTTAGGGCATTCTACTTCACAAGCACCGGTATTGGTACAATTCCCAAAGCCTTCTTCATCCATTTGTTTTACCATGTTCAAAACTCGATCGGCGGCTTCTACCTTTCCTTGTGGAAGTAAGGCATATTGTGAAACTTTGGCAGAAACGAATAACATTGCAGAGGCATTTTTACAGCTGGCTACACAGGCACCACAACCAATACAGGTTGCTGCGTCAAAAGCGTTATCAGCGTCATGCTTGTTGATTGGGATGGCGTTAGCATCTTGAGTATTTCCAGAGGTATTGACACTTACAAAACCACCAGCATGTTGAATACGATCAAAAGCTGATCGGTCAACCGCTAGGTCTTTTACCACTGGAAATGCATTCGCTCTAAAGGGTTCAATTGTTATGGTTTCTCCATCTTTGAACTTTCGCATATGTAACTGACAGGTAGTTACCAATCGGTCAGGACCATGAGCTTCTCCGTTGATGTACATAGAGCACATCCCACAAATTCCTTCCCGACAATCATGATCGAATGCAACTGGATCAATTCCTTTATTTATAAGCTGTTCATTGAGAACATCCATCATTTCCAAGAAAGACATGTCCGGTGAAACATTTTCAATCGGATAGGTTTGCATTTTTCCTTGGGCGCTTGTATTGGCTTGTCGCCAGATTTTTAGAGTCAAATTCATAGTTCTATTTGTATGAACGCGTTTTTACTTCAATTTCTTTGTAATTCAATTCTTCTTTGTGTAAGACTGCATCCGCAGGCTCTCCTTTATATTCCCATGCAGAAACAAAGGTAAAGTTTTCATCATCTCTCATGGCCTCTCCCTCGGGAGTTTGGGATTCTTCGCGGAAGTGACCTCCACAAGATTCTGTTCGCTCCAAAGCATCCTTTGCAAACAATTCCCCTAATTCAAGGAAGTCTGCTACTCGTCCAGCTTTTGCTAACTGTTCATTAAATTCAGAATCTGTTCCCGGAACATTTACATTCTCGTAAAAGTCTTCTCTGAGCGCTTTGATTTCTGACATTGCTTCTTTCAACCCTTTTGCGTTTCTGGACATTCCACACTTGTCCCACATAATTTTACCTAATTTCTTATGGTAGTGGTCCACCGAATTTTTCCCTTTATTGGTTAAAAACAAATTGATTTTATCTTTTACTGTATTTTCAGCAGCATCAAATTCTGGGGTGTTCGTAGGTATTGGACCAGTACGAATATCATTTGAGAGATAATCCCCAATTGTATAAGGTAAAACAAAATATCCATCAGCCAGTCCTTGCATCAAGGCAGATGCGCCAAGTCTGTTTGCTCCATGGTCCGAAAAGTTTGCTTCTCCAATGGCATAGCAACCGGGAATGGAAGTCATCAGGTTGTAATCTACCCATACACCTCCCATAGTATAATGTACCGCTGGATAAATCATCATGGGCATTTCATAAGGATTTTGATCTACGATTTTCTCATACATTTGGAATAAGTTTCCATATTTGGATCGAACCACATCCTGTCCTAATTTTTTTACTAAAACGGAATCTTTTTCATCTAAGCCTTTCACATGTGCTTGTTCTTTTCCATAACGAACAATTGCAGATGCAAAATCTAAATACACTGCCTCACCTGTTTTATTCACTCCAAAACCAGCATCACATCGTTCTTTAGCAGCACGAGATGCAACATCCCGAGGGACCAAGTTTCCAAAAGCAGGATAACGACGCTCTAAGTAGTAATCGCGATCTTCTTCTTTAAGATCTGTGGGTTTTAACCTTCCTTCTCGAATGGCCTTAACGTCTTCAAGGTTTTTTGGAACCCAAATACGCCCGTCATTTCTTAGAGATTCGGACATCAAGGTTAGTTTGGATTGATGATCTCCAGAAACAGGGATACAGGTTGGGTGAATTTGTGTAAAACAGGGATTGGCAAAATGAGCTCCTTTCTGGTGAATTTTCCATCCTGCAGAAACATTGCTCCCCATCGCATTTGTAGAAAGGAAAAATACATTTCCATATCCTCCAGAAGCTACTACTACTGCATGTGCTCCGTGGCGTTCTATCTGACCTGTTACAAGATTTCTAGCAATAATTCCGCGAGCTTTACCATCTACAATAACCAAATCCATCATTTCATGACGGTTATACATCTTGATTTTTCCTCGACCAATTTGGCGGTTCATTGCCGAATAGGCTCCTAACAATAATTGTTGCCCTGTTTGACCTTTGGCATAAAAGGTTCGCGATACCAAAACTCCTCCAAAAGACCGATTATCCAACAACCCTCCATAATCCCGTGCAAAAGGAACTCCTTGGGCTACACATTGATCGATGATGTTGGTCGAAACCTCAGCCAAACGATGTACGTTTGCTTCTCGAGAACGGTAATCGCCTCCCTTGATTGTATCATAAAACAAGCGATAGGTTGAATCCCCATCTCCTTGATAATTTTTTGCTGCATTAATTCCTCCCTGAGCTGCTATAGAATGCGCCCTTCGCGGTGAATCCTGAAAACAAAATGCTTTTACATTATATCCTAATTCGGCTAAAGTAGCTGCTGCTGAAGCTCCGGCTAATCCTGTTCCTACAACAATAACATCTATCAAACGTTTGTTTGCTGGGCTCACCAAATTGATATGACTCTTATGATTGGTCCATTTGTCTGATAAAGAACCCTCGGGTATTTTAGAATCTAAACTCGCCATACTTTTATGCGTTTAAATGGTGAAAAAATGCTATGAAAATGAATCCTGCAGGAATCACAACAGAAAAAGCAATTGTAAATGATTTTAATGCTTTGGTGTATTTATTGTTTAATCCAACTGACTGGAATGAAGAACTAAACCCGTGTAATAAATGCAGCATTAAAAACACAAATGAAACCGCATATAGTACTACCCGAACTGGGCTTACAAATTTATGAACCATTTCTTCAAAATATCGATTGGGGTTTTCAGGTAAAACTTCTATGTATTTGTAATTCATTTCGGGAAACCAAAAATCAACGAAATGCAGCCCCAAAAATGAAAGAATTACAGCACCTGACCAGATCATATTTCTAGACATCCAAGTAGAATTCGCAGAGCCTTTATTTTCAGCATAATTCTGTGCCCTTGAGCTTCTGTTTTGATATTCCAATACAAATCCCATAGTAAAATGGAAGAGAACTCCAAAAATAAGTATGGGTTGCAGTATAAATTGCACTATTGGATTGTTTCCCATAAAATGAGAAACCTCATTGAATACTTCTTCGCTAAAAACTGAAATTAGATTGATGGTGAAATGTTGTAACAGAAACACAATCAAAAATAATCCTGAAAGTGCCATCGCATATTTTCTTGCCAAAGATGACTTGATTAATCCGCTCATTAATTTTTATTTTGATAAGAGCAAAATTAAGCTAAAAGGATTTCGAAATAAAATATATGAACCGTTTTTTTAGTAAGAAGCCTTGTTGTGATAAAATACGAATAAACCGTATTGCTTTTTTAACACAAAACCAGCAATTTTTTACCTAAACTGAATACAAAATTAGAATGAAAACCCAACACTGACTCCAAAAACTTGCCGGGATTGCATTTTAGCTATTGCATTATCGTCATACACAAGTTGCATTTCTAGTCGAGTAGATAGGTAGTTGTTTATTTTCATATTGATTATCATAGTATAATCAAAATCAAAATTCTTGAACTCCTCTAAATAGTTAGAAATGACATTTAACCTGTTGATTAGGCTAACATTTTGAAATAATGGCCATTCTCCTTGAGCCGAGAAAGATATCCCTGCCTCCCATCGTGTCTGACGATTGGGTTTGACTCCAAAATATGTTTCCCCTGATGCTAAGTCTCTAGTAAATTGATCCGAAACATAAATTAAACGTCCGGTCAAAGGTTCTACTTGGAGACTAAACGATTTTGATTTTTTGTACGTAAATCCAAATCCAAAACGTGCGTAAAGAGGAGAGAAAAAATCCGTTATCTTAGTCCTTATTTCCTCACCCGAACTTCCTTCAGAGAAGGTATATCCCTCAATCCACTGAGACTTTAAATTTATGGATGAAGAAAAACCCCAAGGATTCTCTCCAACACGAACCAATACGGAATTGATTTCAAAATGATCGACTGTTTTTTTTAAGAAATCAGAAGATTCTGTTTTAGTAAACCCTAAGGAAGCATCTAAAGTTGTTGTCCAATCCCATTGATTTCTAGTGTGACTTATCTTGTAATCAAGATTTACAATTCCATTAAAACTATTGGTTCCTCCTCCAAGCCATTCACCAAAAGCCGCTTGATTGACCAAAACTCCTATTTTTGCTTCTTTTATCCAAATACTATCTTTTGATTTTTCATTTTGTGCAAAAACACTATTTAAAAAACCTAAAAACAATAATCCCAAAAAAAGAGTTTGAGACCTGAATGGATTATTGAATGTGTAGTTCTTTTTTGCTCTTATGAGTTCCTTTAATAAATTCGACACTGTAGATGCCTTTTTCAAGATAGTGTTTTCCATTTTTAGCAAGATTTGAGGTAGATTTTTTGTTTTTTCTATTATAACTTATTATCCCTTTTGCATCCTTCTCAAGGGTGTAGTTTATTAAATTAAACCCAGCGTCAAGCATCCCTTTTTTCGAGAAAAGCACCAGTCCTTTTGAGTTTTGTATTTGCATTTCATAATTACCTGATTTGCCTGCATAGACTGTAAAAGTTACTTCAGGTTCGTAAGCATCTCTCCAAGTTGAGTAGCTACTCCCCCATTGGTTGGAGTATTTAATTTCTTTGGGCTCCAATAGAATTAACTCTTCGTTCAAAAAGGTTTTGTTGACTTGCTTAAATGCTGCTAAGTCTGCCTTATAAATAGATCTTCCATGAGTTCCAACCAAGAGATGATTTGCCTCGGGTTGAATAACTAAATCATGGACAGCTGCATTGGTTAATCCACTTTTAAAAGGCATCCATTTTTGACCTTGATCAAAAGATACATAAACCGAATTGTCGGTTCCTAGATAAAGAATTTGGCTGTTGGTAGGGTCTTCCCGAAGAACATTTATTGGGCTATCTGGAAGGTTCGAGTTGATTGATTTCCATGTTTCACCTTTATCATCACTCATGTAAACATAAGGTCTAAAGTCATCTTTACGATATCCGTTTAAGGTTAGATAAACACGATTTTTGGCGTGCTCAGATGCAACTACTCTACTTACCCATAAGTTTTGTGGTAATTGATCAGAAATCCGACTCCAGCTCACGCCTCCGTCTTCTGAACGGGATACAATTCCATCATCACTTCCAGTGTACAAAAAGCCAAATTTAAATGGGGATTCTGCTAAAGTTGTTAGAGTTCCGAAAGCTACATTTCCTTTTTTCCCGCCTTGAGTTAAGTCTTCAGAAATAGCTTCCCAATCATCTCCTTGATTCATGGATCTGTGAAGTTTGTTACCACCTAAATACAGAATATCTTGATTATGAGATGATAATAAAATTGGTGTTTGCCAATTGAAACGATAAGGAGATTCGCCCAATTCATGTTTGGGTTGAATATAAGTTCGTTTTTCATTTTCAAGGTCTAAACGAAAGTAGTTTCCAAATTGATATCCTGTATAAACGATATTACTGTTTCTTTTATCAATTTGAATTTGCATCCCATCACCTCCCATAATAGAAGTCCATGGATTATGTCCACTAGATTGCCAGCGTTCGTCATTTCGTGCATTATGTGCTCCTTTCCAAACACCATTGTCTTGAAGTCCACCATATACATTGTAGGGCTTTTCGTAATCAATATTAATCGCATAAAATTGACCTACCGCGGTTGAATTATTTTTCATCCAATGTTCCCCATCATCATAGGTAATGTTAACACCGCCATCATTCCCATTAATTAAATGACCGGGCTTATCTGGATTGATCCATAATGCGTGGTGATCAGAATGAACATTAGGTTTTCCAATTGCTTTAAAATTTTCTCCACCATCATTTGAGGTTAAAATAGGTACACCGTAAATATATATTTTCTTTTGATCTTTTGGTGCTACATGAATATGTCCAAAATAATATCCATAGCTATAATAAAGATCATCGATATATCCTTGATGGGTTTTGGCCCAAGATTTTCCCCCGTCTGAACTTTTAAAAACCTCAGCCCCAACTACAGGAGTATCAAACAACAGTGCGTTTGCATCTTCTAAATAAGTTGCTAAATCTTTGGGGATTACCAAACCGTTTCGAACACTATTTTTAATGTTTCGAGCGCGATACTTTTCCTGAAAATTATTTTCTTTTAAAAAAAGGTCTAAAGCTTTATCTTCTATAGCTAAAAATACCTCTTTACTCATGTTCTTAAAATCATTTTTTGAGAGTCCTTTTGTCTTTTCTTTGGCTTCCTCGGGACGTCTAAATTGAGAATCGTGAATGGCATAAATAATGTTTTCATCGTAAACTGCCAATCCTATTCTACCAACTCCTTCTCCCGTTGCAAAACCACTTGCTGTAGTTGAAATTAAATTCCATGTTTTTCCAGCATCAATACTTTTATAAACCCCCGATGATGCTCCATTGCCTCTGAAGTTCCATGCTTTTCTGTCTTTTTCCCAAGCAGATGCATATTGAATGTTAAAATCTTCAGGTACCGAACTCATATCAATAATTCCAGCAGTATCGTTTACAAATAGAGTTTGTTCCCAAGTATTTCCTCCGTTTTCAGTTCTATAAACCCCACGTTCATCATTTGGAGTGTATAAATGTCCTGTTACCCCAACAACTAACTCATCTGGATTGGTTGGGTTAATTAAAATTTTTCCGATATGATGACTGTCTTCCAATCCTTTTATCTCCCACGTTTTACCATTATCAGAACTTTTGAGTATTCCTATTCCTGCATATGATGATCGAGAGGAATTGTTCTCCCCTGTTCCTACCCAAAGGGTTCGGGTTGGCCAATGCACTGCAATCTCACCAATGTTTTGTGTTGGTGCATTGTCGGTTATCGATTTGAAACTGATTCCATTATCTACGGTATGCCATATTCCTCCTGAAGCATAGGCAGCGTAAAACTCTGTTGGCTCATTTGGATTAACCTCCAATGCAACTATCCGTCCGCTCATTACTTTTGGTCCAATGTTTTCAAAAGGAATATTTTGTACAATTGAGTTTTTATTAAGGTTGGTCTGCGCACCCAAAACCATTAGGGTACATAACATTAAGATGGTGTGGAACGTTTTCATAAAGTTTTGCGGTTTTATTCTTGGGTGTTGAAAGTACAAAAAAATACGTTTGAAGAAAAGAAAATAACTGAAAGTGATTGATAGACAAATTCATATATTTACTTCAAATAATATTGGAATTATGCGATATCAACCTTTACCTTCTTCTTTCTATATTCAAAATCGTAATGCATTTATGGATGCAATGAAGCCCAAAAGTATTGCAGTTTTTAACTCAAATGACATCTATCCTATAAGTGCTGATTCAGTTTTGCCATTTGAACAGCATCGAGATCTTTTTTATTTAACAGGGGTGGATCAGGAAGAAACCGTTTTACTTCTTTTCCCTGATGCAGACGATCCGAAGATGAGAGAAGTTCTTTTTGTTCGTGAAACCAACGATCATATTGCGGTCTGGGAAGGATCAAAACTAACTAAAAGTCAAGCAAGAGAGCGTTCTGGAATTGAAACGGTTTATTGGGTTGAAGAATTCGATCGTGTTTTGAATCAGCTTAGTACCTTCAACAATACTTTTTATTTTAACACCAATGAACATTATCGCCAAGCTGTTGAAACCGAAACCAGAGAAGACCGTTTTATTAAAAAATGTAAAGATCAATATCCTGCTCATGGGGTAGCCAAAAGCAATCCTATTTTACAAAAATTGAGATCGATTAAAGCAACCGAAGAAATTGATCAGATGCAGCGGGCGTGTGATATTACAGAAAAAGGGTTTAGACGTTTATTGAAATTTGTAAAACCAGGGGTATGGGAATATGAAATTGAAGCTGAACTTGCACATGAATTTATTCGAAATCGTTCCAAAGGTTTTGCTTACACACCCATAATTGCATCAGGAAACAATGCCAATGTGCTTCATTACACCGAAAATAAAGTTCAGTGTAAAGCTGGAGAATTAATTCTTTTGGATGTTGCTGCAGAATATGGGAATTACTCGAGTGACTTAACTCGAACTATTCCTGTTTCTGGAGTTTTTACCGAAAGACAAAAAGCAATTTACAATGCAGTTCTTCGTGTAAAAAATGAAGCTACTCAGCTTTTGGTTCCAGGAACGCTATGGAAAGAGTATCATATAGAAGTTGGAAAATTAATGACTTCAGAACTTTTGGGCTTGGGGCTTCTTGATAAGGCTGATGTTCAAAATGAAGATGCTGATTATCCCGCATACAAAAAATACTTTATGCACGGTACCTCTCACCATATTGGTTTAGATACGCATGATTATGGACTACTCCATTTACCGATGGAAGCCAATATGGTTATGACCGTTGAGCCTGGAATTTATATTCCCAAAGAAGGTTTTGGTATTCGCTTGGAAGATGATGTTGTTATTCAGGATGAAGGAGACCCAGTCAATTTAATGGAGAATATTCCTATTGAAATTGAAGAGATTGAACATTTAATGAGGTCGTAATTTAATGACAGCCACAATCTGTCCCACAGTCTTTGTCTATTTTTGGTACAAAAAACTTTTTGTACAAGAACCGAATCGAAAAAAATCCAGAAAATACTACCAATAAAATTTGAACAATTTCCATTAGGTTAAAATTTGATATACAATTAAAGCTGAAAGATAAGCAATTAGTGTCATGCTAAAAAGTTGAATTAAGGGCCACTTCCATCCGTTGGTTTCTTTTTTTACGATTGCAAGGGTACTCATGCATTGTAATGCAAAGGCATAGAATAACATTAGAGAAATTCCTGTAGGCAAATCAAACAACAAAGATCCATCGGGTTTCCGTTCTGCTTTCATTCGATTCTTAATAGTTTCTTCTCGATCACTTCCTACACTGTATATGGTAGCCAAAGTCCCAACAAAAACCTCCCGCGCTGCAAATGAGCTGATCAATGCAATTCCAATTTTCCAGTCAAATCCTAAAGGTGCAATTGTGGGTTCAATACTTTTTCCCAAAATTCCTATGAAGGAATGTTCAAGTTTATAAGAAGCAATTTTATTTTCTAGCTCTTCAGCACTAAAAGATTCGACTTTTGCTTTGCTCATTATTATTTCTTCTGCCTGATTAAATTCTTTGCCTGGACCAAAGGAAGCCATTAACCACAACAAAATTGAAATGGCAAGAATTATTCGCCCTGCTTCTACAACAAAGGATTTGGTTTTTTCAAAAACCGTAATCAACACATTCTTTAAAAGTGGGAGCTTGTAGTTAGGCATTTCTATCACAAAATAGGTTTTGGATTGAATCTTCAACATTTTATTCAATATGCCTGCTGATAATAAAGCCATTACAAAACCCAATAAATAAAGTCCCATTAAGGTTAAGCCTTGATATCCCATTCCTAGAAATTTTCCTTCAGGAATTACTAAAGAAATTAAAATCAAATAAACGGGTAATCGGGCCGAACAGGTTGTAAAAGGGGTTACCAAAATGGTTATAAGACGTTCTTTCCAGTTTTCAATATTTCGAGTTGCCATAACCGCTGGGATTGCACATGCAGTCCCCGAAATTAATGGGATAACACTCTTCCCGCTAAGACCGTATTTACGCAGACCTCGATCCATCAAAAAGACTACACGACTCATGTAACCCGTTTCTTCTAAAACAGAAATAAAAAGAAAGAGAAAGGCAATTTGTGGAATAAAAATAACTATTCCTCCTAATCCCGAAATAATTCCTTCTGCTAATAAATTTGTAAAAAGTCCCGGCGGTAAATTTGTTTTGGTGTACTCGCTCAAGACACTAAAGCTTTCGTCAATAAAATCCATTGGAATACTACTCCAATCAAAAATTACTTGAAAAATGGTTAACAGAATCAAAAAGAAAATAATGTACCCCCAAAAACGATGAATCAAAATTCGATCCAGTTTTGAACGATAATCAGTTGCTTTGGATTGATCTACCGTGTAGGTCTCTTTTAAGGATTGATTGATGAATTGATAACGTTTTATAGTTTCTTTTTGTTGCAAGCGTTTCAAATGAGCAATGGGTTGGGTTTTGTATTCGGTTGCATCTTGAACTTTTTTTCGTTGAATTTTGGCAAAATTAACGTCTTGTGTAATGACCAGCCACAATTTATAAAGTGATTGATCAGGAAACACTTTTTGTAAATTTCCAAAATAAGCTTCATCGATTTTTGTGATATCCAAACAACCTTCTTTAGACAGAGACCTATAATCCAACAAACATGTTTTTAAAAACTCAATCCCTTTATTTTCGCGTGTACTGATTAAAGCTATTTTGGTTTTCAATTTTTGTTCTAACTGAGCAATATCTAGAGAAATTCCTTTACCTACCATTCGGTCGGACATATTAATTACCAAAAGCGTGGGGATCTCCAAGTCTTTTATTTGTGTAAATAAAAGAAGATTTCGCTTTAGGTTTTCGATGTCAGAGATAACAACGGCTACATCGGGATAATCTTTATCGTTTTTGTTGAGTAATAATTCTATCACCACACTCTCGTCCATAGAAGACGCATTGAGACTGTAGGTTCCTGGTAAATCGATTATGTGTGCTTTTGTGGTGTGATTGAGTCGACAACTTCCTTGTTTCTTCTCTACAGTAATCCCTGGATAGTTACCTACTTTTTGATTTAGACCTGTTAAAGCATTAAATACGGAAGTTTTTCCGGTATTCGGATTTCCAATCAACGCTACATTAATGGTTTTACTCATCTAGATCAATTCTATCTTTATGTTTTTGGCTGTTTCTGTTCGAATAGCTAGATGGCAGCCATCAATCACAAGATACATTGGATCTTTTAAGGGAGCATGTTGTTCTAAATACACTTCATTTCCAGGTAAACAGCCCATTTCAATTAATTTAAGTGGCAAAAGATTGGTCTCTATTGCAACTATTTTACCAAGCTGATTTTTTTCAATAAGATCTAGAGTAGTCATTATTTAGAATGATTTTAAAGAAGTAAAAGTAAATAAAAAAGGGAGGGAAGCCAAAAAGAGTGGTGTTAATTTGAAGGAGTTGGATACTCTTTTTTTAAGATTTGCAAATCTTCCCAAAGGGTTTCCATATCCTCTTCATCAGTTCCGTCATAATAGCCTCGGATTCTTCGGTCAGGATCTACCAAAACAAAATTTTCGGTATGAATCATATCAAATGGTCCGCCATCTCCGTCGTTCTTTGCTACAAAATAAGACTTGCGGGCTAGAGCATAGATTTCCTTTTTATCTCCAGTAAGTAAATTCCAGTGAGCATCTAAGACACCGTTTTTTTTGGCGTATTTTTTTAATTGAGCAACTGAATCAATTTGGGGAGTCACACTGAAAGAAAGTAACTTTATTTGGGATTGATTTTTAATTTTTTCTTGAAGGATTGCCATATTATTTGTCATTATCGGACAAATCGAAGGGCAGGTTGTAAAGAAAAAATCTACCACAACAATTTTTTGGTCATAATCTTTTTGAGTGATGGTCTTACCATTTTGATTGGTCAGTGTGAAATCAGAAACACGATGTCTTCTTTTTATGTGTTGAAGGGTGCTGTCGACCAATTCAAAATTGAGCTTTGCAGGCTGATAAATTGGCAAAACACGTTTCGGTTTTAAGGCGTCATAAAACAAGATTAATATACCTACCGAAAGCAGACCAAATACGATTAAAAAGGTTCTGTAAGTTTTGAAAAAAAAATTCACTGGTTTAAAATTCAGATAAAGATACTGAGTTTTTTTATGTTAAAAGAAATTAAAATCCTGATAAACGCAAGGTTAGGACAAGGAAATTAGTATTTTTGAACCTTAATTTTAAAATTGACCATGAGCCCAATTATTATTAAAGGAATTCAGCTACTACTCAGCTTATCCCTATTGGTTGTCCTCCATGAATTAGGACATTTTATTCCCGCAAAATTATTCAAAACTCGAGTAGAGAGATTTTACCTGTTTTTTGATGTCAAATTTGCCTTATTCAAAAAGAAATTTGGCGATACAGAATATGGGATAGGTTGGCTTCCGCTGGGAGGTTATGTCAAAATATCTGGAATGATCGACGAAAGTATGGATACTGAGCAAATGAAATTACCTCCGCAACCATGGGAATTTCGATCAAAACCAGCTTGGAAACGTCTGATTATTATGTTGGGAGGAGTTGTTGTAAACCTCATCCTTGGTTTTATGATTTATATGATGATTCTTTTTGTTTGGGGAAAAAACACCCTCACTACAGAAGCTGTTCCCAACGGAATTGAAGTTTCTGAATTGGCTGAAAAAATAGGTTTTCGCGATGGAGATAAAATTTTGAATGTTGATGGAAGAACCCTAGATAATGTTCTGTTGATTAACAAAGATTTATTTTTGAGATCTGTCCAAGAAGTTGGTGTTCTCCGTGCCGACGGTACTAAAGAAACCCTTCAAATTCCTGAAGATTTTGGCGCTCAAATGTTTGAATCTGGAGATCTTAGACCCATCGGAATTGCCGGCCCTCCTTTTATTGAAGTGCAGCCCGATAGCCCAGCAGTAGTATCTGGTTTGTTAACGGGTGATGAAATCATTAATGCTAATGGAGTTGACATAAAAAGTTATTCTTTTTTGGTTGATGAACTTCGAACAAAAAAGTATGATACGCTTAAACTCAAAGTTAAAAGAGATAACGATCAAATTGTATCAAAAATAATTTACCCTAGAGAAGATGGGACCATTGGAATTAAATTTTATAACACCATTGAGTTTACTCATGTAGATTTAAGTCTCAAAGAAAGTATCGTTCAGGGTTTTTCATACGGTTATTGGACTTTACATGACTATGTTGCTCAATTCAAATATGTATTTACCAAAAAAGGCGCTACACAAGTAGGTGGTTTCGCGGCAATAGGAAGTCTTTTCCCTGCTCAATGGGACTGGAGAGGCTTTTGGAGTAGCACTGCTCTAATTTCAATTATTTTAGCGTTCATGAATATTTTACCAATTCCTGCTTTGGACGGAGGTCACGTTATGTTTTTGGTTTATGAAATGGTTAGTGGAAGAAAACCAAACGACAAATTTATGGAGTACGCACAAATGTTTGGATTCCTGTTTTTACTTGCAATTCTCATCTTTGCAAACGGAAACGATCTATACAGAGCAATCTTTGGATAATTACAAAATGATTCAGTCGTTTAATTGGGTTTTCTCAAAAAAGCAACCCTGAAAGTCAAACTTCTTTTTATATTTGATTTTATATTTAAAATTCAAACCGATGAAAAAGTTTTATTCCCTCTTAATTGTAAGCCTTTTTGCAGTTCAATTTGCACAAACTTCAGCCCAAGAAACCAAAGTAACTATCGAAGATTTTATTACGGAACACAATGGATTTGAAGTAAATGCAGATGGTGAGATTAAACCCATCAACAACCGTGAAATCAATAAAAAAATTAGGTTCTTTATTGAGGAAAAATACCTTAACGTTCAATTTACCCGAAACATCATCTGGGATTCTTATGAAACATTCCTAAGCCCATACGATATTTACCATTCTCACAGGTTCATCGTCCAGGTAAAAGTAAACGGAATTGACCGCTTAAAATATCTTGAAATTGCATACAATCCTAAAACGCTTAAAGTCAGTAGTGATTTTGAATGGAACGATGAGGAAGCTGAGTTTGTTAAAAATGAAGTAGATAAAGAAGTAGAGGCAATTAATTCCTAAAAAAGTATCATTTCAGCTTGGGCATATTTTTAAATTAATATATATTTGCCCACCAATTGAAACATTCCTCCTTAGCTCAGTTGGTTAGAGCATCTGACTGTTAATCAGAGGGTCCTTGGTTCGAGCCCAAGAGGAGGAGCAAGCGTAACCGCTACACTACACATTCAAACATAAGCCCTCGCCAAAAGTGAGGGTTTTTTCTTACAATTAAGTTAAGTATAAAGTTAGTCAATTTTTTGGCACTTATTTGGCACTCTATAATTTAATACTATAATTTAAGTAAAACTCTATTGTTATACTAATAATATTAGTTTGTAAACAGGGTGTTTATTTGAAATTATGGTAATACCTCAACATTTTTTTTATTAATAAAATACCTCTAAATATGCCAAGACCCAAAGGAAGTCCCAACAAAATAACAAGTGAAGTAAGAAGTAAACTACAAGACCTACTAGACGATTTAATAGACTCTTTAGACCTAAATGAGTTGGACAATAACCAAAGAATAAAGATGCTTCAGATAACGTTACAATACACTTTGCCTAAATTAAAACAAGAGGTAGACGAGGTTGAAGATGTACCTTTGTTTGTTGATTAAAAGCTTTTTTGAAGAGTATTAAGATTGTATTATCACTATTTTTAGTTGTTTATTAAAATTATTAATTATAATATGGTATCATAAATATACATTCAAAATGAGAAAAGCTTCCATATTCATTCTTTTTCTACTTTTAGCCTGTTCAAAGGACGCTGCTGTTCCAGAAGAACCAGCAACTGTTAACTACACTGTTGCAGTATCGGCATCTGAGGGAGGTGTTGTAAATTCTCCGGGAGGTTCATATGCTCAAAACGCAACGATAACTCTAACTGCTACTGCATCAGATGGGTTTGTATTTTCGGGATGGTCTGGTGATGTTACAGGAACTACAAATCCTTTATCGTATTCAGTTACTGCTAATGCATCCATAGTTGCAAATTTCACTCGTTCAAGTTATAGTTTTAATCTCCAAACCACTGGTCAGGGTTCTGTGGCAGAAGAACTTGTTAGTTCAGCAAAATCTAAAACTGATTATGAATCTGGGAGTACGGTTCGTTTGACAGCAACTCCAGAAGCGGGTTGGTTGTTTTACAGATGGGAAGGTTTAGCTAGAGGGTTTATTGACGCTGCTACAGGTCAGGAAGAAGTGTCTGTAGACTTTGATAACCC